>Ga0116164_10000075_pt1 | contig 93895 bp, 90 predicted proteins | sample AD_UKC109_MetaG_FD_89888 | JGI IMG/M metagenome (GOLD analysis project Ga0116164, IMG submission 89888) | Active sludge microbial communities of municipal wastewater-treating anaerobic digesters from Hong Kong - AD_UKC109_MetaG | ecosystem: Engineered > Bioreactor > Anaerobic > Digestate... | reverse complement strand
TCCGTGTTCAGCGTAGATTTTCAATCCGGCCTCATATACAACAGGCATTGCCAGCTGATATGCATGTGTTCCGGGTGACCGTTCAAAATGAATTACTGTATAACTGACGGGGCCCATAATATTCCTGGTGTAGGGGATTGTAAGATCATTTGCCGGCGGCTTCGCCCTTCTCTCCATACCGTCGACACCCTCGAGTGTCATCAGGTTGGGGAACTGTCTCCTTTCACCCGAAGGCATGGTATTTCCATGCAACTCAAGCAGAAAACGGTTCTCAATAGCCAGTTCAAAGATCCAGTCCCTCATCTTCAGGCTTTGCTGTGTGTCTTCGTAATCTCTCCATTCCCTCGGATTTTCACTTAGTGTGTTATGGTCGAAAAAGTCTATCTTGGCTCCTTTCAGACCCCAAGAAGCATATAATTTCATTGTTTCTGCAGCTTTTTCCGGGGTGTCGAATTCGCGGGTGTGGGCCCAGCCTATAACATTTACATTTTTACTCCCTGCATATCTGACGATGGCAGGAACAGAATCGTCTCCTCCCCACTTGTTTGCAAAGCCGGCATCAGCCATATAGTAATCCCACCCCATTTCAGCGGCAGCATCTATCCACATTCGTGGTTTATCGGCATCTTTGGCAATATAATCCCACATCACGTTACCGGGTTTTATCCAGTCTTTCATTGAGCCATCATCATTCAGGTACTGACTCCGGGTCGGGGGATTGAGGTTTTCCATCATATACGACTCTACAATCTTTCCCGGGTTATCGGGTGAAATGATGATCATTCTCCAGGGCGAAGCAAATGGCAGATCAGTAATTACGGGGCCGGTTTTTTCCTGGTCGAGGGGAAAGCAATAAAGAAGCGTTGATCCTTCGCGTTTGAAGTGGGGCTGGATATAGTTACCATAGGTAGCCGCCTGTCCGACCAGCACAAAATGTTTACTCTCTTTCAGCTCTGCCAGCACCGGAGTCGAAAGCAGGTCGTTATCGATCGGACCCAGTGCGCTTTCATAGCCGTATCTGTTAGGGTGTGGCTGGCCCCAGTATGTAAAAGTATTTCCCGCCAGTGATACGGCAGAGCTTTCATTATGTATTGTAATTTGCCCTTTGCCTCCTGTCTCATATCTGAATGCCACTCCGTCGTTATATATCCTGAAACGGATATCCAGTTTACGATTGGCTTTTTTAAGGGTAAGCAGCAGTTCATTTGCTTTATTATGGTATGTTGATACTTTTCCCTGGGGAAGAGAGTAAGTTTCATCCAATGACCCGTGTTCAGCTTTTGTAAGTTTCACTCCGTATGTGAAATCCCCGGCATCAGTGTTCAGACCCATTGAGCCGGGCAGAAGTATTTGCTGATTTCCCCGGAAGACACTATATTCCAGTGAGCCATTATCGCTGTTGTATTCAATTACAGCCGTCAGATTACCGTCGGGTGATACCACCCTGAATTCAGATTGTTTTGTACATGATCCTGTAATAGAGCCAATTAACAGAATCGCAAAAAGAAAAGTAAGACTTCTCATTATAATAAAGGATAAATTGTTTCCGTGAAGATCGTAAATTTTTACAGACCGAAGACCCAGGCTGCAAGTGAAAAGTATATCCAGACTCCAAGAATATCGGCTACAGAAGTAATCAGCGGTGCGCTTGCTGTTGCAGGGTCGATTTTCAATTTAGTGAAAACAAATGGTATGGTCAGTCCCACAAGACTGCCTGCCATAACTGCAACCACCATTGTAGTAGCCACAACGGGAATTATTTGAGGTTCCCTGAATATGGCAATAAGGGAAACTCCTGCAGCCATTGTAGCTCCCAGGAGAAAAGAAACCAGCAGCTCTTTTCCTGCAAGTCTGAACCAGTCTTTTGCTTCCACCTCACCGGTGGCCAGAGAACGTATCATAAGGGTTGCCGACTGAGAGCCGGCATTACCGCCGCTTCCGATAAGAAGAGGGAGGAAGAACATAAGTGACACCATCGACTGGATCACATTTTCAAAACCGGATATCGCTACACCGGAGAAGATATTCATGAACACAAGGACTGTAAGCCAGAGGATGCGTTTCTGGTACAGGAATGTAGCCCTTGCTTTAAGAGGATTTATAATAGCCTCCTGAAAGGACCCGAATTTATGAAAGTCCTCTGTGACCTCTTCTTCCTCCACGTCCATAATATCGTCGAATGTTACGATACCAACGAGAATTCCATCCGAATCGGTGACGGGAAGAGCAACGCGGTCATGATCTTTAAAAACGCGTATTGCGGATTCCTGGTCGTCGTAAGCGTTGAGTGAGATGTAGCGGTTGTCCTGTAATTCACTTATGGTCTGTCCGGGATCTGCCAGTATTATATGCCTGATCTTAATGTCATCGATCAGTCTCCATGTATCATCGACAATGTAGATGACATTGAGGGTTTCGGAATTATGACCGAATTTCCTGATATGTTCGAGAGTCTGGGCAACGGTGAAATAGGATTTGACTGCAACAAATTCAGGGGTCATCAGCCTTCCGATACTGTCTTCGGGATATCCGAGCAACTGAATCGTTATTTTTCTTTCTTCGGGAGAGAGAAGCTGTATCAATCTCTGGGAAACCTGTCCGGGAAGCTCTTCAAAAAACGCAGTTCTGTCATCAGGATCCAGATCGTTAAGCAGCGATGACAGTCTGCTGGAATTTCTCGCCAGCCCTTCAATTATCTGTTCCTGTTTCTCATATGAAAGTAACTGGAATGTGTTTTTAGCCTGGTTATTGGTTAGCAGCCTGAAAGTTACTATATCCTCTCCGGGGTCCAGCTGATCAATTAGTTCAGCTATAACCACGTCGTCAAGCCCTGACAGCTCGGAACGCAGTCGTTTCCATTCTTTTTTCTCAATAAGTTCCTGGAATTCAGTGATTGTTTCAAACATGGCAATGTCTCCTTACAACCTTTTGTCCGTAAGGAGACCCTGAGATCTTCCCTACGGAGATTTTACATCCAAATTACATCGACAGGGGTCTTCGTCCATCTCAATTAGTTTACGGTGTGCAAAATTAGATTATTTTTTATCCTTTATGGTCTTTTCCCTGATTATTTCTGCAGAATTTTCATTTCTATTTTTTAATTCTGTTGCCCTGGATTGGTTTTTTGTCCGACTGATGTAAAAAAGACAACAAATATTGCCATGATAATAAATGAATTAATGAAGGTACATGACTTCAGAAAGCATACAGACCCGGAGTTCCGGCAAAGGATCATTCAGAGGAAAACTACAGGTTTATCCGGAGGGGAAATTCTGTGTATTAATACCCATCTGATCTGATGGAACATGTCACCGGTCCGTGTTTATTTTCTTATTATAAATGAAGAAACCAGACAGGGCTGAAAGTGCTGCCAGTAGCCCTGCAGGATATGAAATAACTGCAGGTAGTGAAAAACCTTCAGGGGCAAAGAGAATATAAGTACTTGTGACTGCAGTCATGAAGACTGCAGGAACGAGTGTTATCCAGAAAAATTTATGGTTTTGTGCCAGGTAAACTGTTATTGCCCAGAGAACAAATGTTGCGAGTGTCTGGTTCGACCAGGCAAAATAGCGCCAGATAATATCGAAATTCACAAGAGTCAGGAGGAAGCCAATGGTAAATAGCGGTATGCTGATGAGAAGTCTGTTTTTTATCGGTCCCTGTTTGAAACTGAGGAAGTCAGCCACAATCAGCCGGGCGCTTCTGAAGGCGGTATCCCCCGATGTTATTGGTGCGGCAACAACTCCCAGGAGAGCAAGCAAACCACCGAATTTTCCAAGGAGCGAGTTAGATATTTCGTTAACCAGGAAAGCCGCATTACCCTGATGTTCTGTCATTACGATGTTCAGTTCGCGTATGCCTCCGTAGAATGACATTCCAATGGCTGCCCATATCATGGCTACAACTCCTTCGGTGATCATTGCTCCGTAAAAAACCCTTCTTCCCAGTTTTTCATTTGTTATGCATCTTGCCATCATCGGCGACTGCGTGGAATGGAATCCTGAAATGGCACCGCATGCGATTGTTATGAACATCATGGGAAAGACCGGGAATTTTTGTGCATCAACATGAAAATTCCTGAAGTTCCCGGGGCTCAGCTCAGGTATGTTGAAACCTTTCACGAACAGGGCTGTTATAAGTCCCAGAGCCATAAAGATGAGGGCAAAGCCGAAAAGAGGATATATCCGGCCGATAATCTTGTCGATAGGCAGTAAAGTTGCGAGAAGGTAATAAATAAAGATAATCCATACCCAGAATGTCATTGACAAAGCATCGGGATTAAGGCCTGCAAGGATCTTTGCCGGTCCCATGATGAACACGGCTCCTACGAGAACCATCAGAACAACAGTAAAGCCTCTGATGAATTGTTTCACACCCTTGCCAAGGTAAACACCTACTATCTCGGTGATGCTAAGTCCGTTATGCCGGATGGAGAGCATGCCTGAGAAATAATCATGTACAGCCCCGGCGAAAACCGAACCAAGTACTATCCACAGAAATGCGACCGGTCCCCACATTGCACCGGCTATTGCACCGAAGATAGGTCCCAGGCCTGCAATGTTGAGGAACTGTATCAGGAAAACGCGCCACCACGGCATCGGAACGTAATCGACACCGTCTTTGAGTTTGTAAGCCGGTGTCTGCCTGTTTGGATCAGCCTTTTCAATTTTTTCAATCAACCGGGAATAGAAAAGGTAGCCCAGGATAAGAATTCCAATGGCAGTAAAAAAAGTGATCACTTGGTCAGCAGGTCAAAAAAAAATATTATTGTTTTACAGGGCCCCATTCCCTGAGTACATCGTCCTCGATATAGAGCCATGTGTTTTTATATATCCACTCTTCCTTAAAGGTATTTCCGCTTACAACCCTGTTTATTTTCTGTGGTGTTCCCCATGTGTCGCTCACCATTTCCGAGGTCATGCCTTTCCATATCTTACCGGCAGCCATCCGGGAAGCCATCAGGGATCCGTATTTCTCTTCGAGATATGAGAATCTGCCTCCCTGTTGTTTCTGCTGGGCTGCCTCAGGTTCAGGTTCCCTGATGACCGGTTCAGCTTTCACCACCGGAGGTTTAGTAACCACGACAGGCTCATCTGGTTTGGCATGACGTCTCAGGATGAATCCTTCATAATCTTCGAAAATGACATGGATATAGGTTGTATCTGTTCCTGTAATCTCAACAACTGATCCTTTCGGGATGATCATGATCACAGAGGTAAGATCATCTTTTGTTTCAAAAAGCCTTGTGGCTGCAGTGGTGGTAGCCGTAAGTTTCAGTTCCTGGCCCGCAGGATGTACACCAGGATTGTCCTGCTGTGCTCCGGCACTGAGAACATAACTGTTTAAAAGATATAATATTAATATTGACAAAACAGGAGTAATCAATTTTTTCATGACCGTCGGTTTTAATCCGGATGTTCAAAAATTGTACCGAATTACACTTTAAATATAACTAAGATTTCACAAAGGCCGTAACTCAGGTGTCAGAAATATTCCATGACACATTCCTGTCCGGATCAAATGACCCTGATCATCATCAGTCCGTCTCTTACAGGAAGGATTACAGTTTCGATTCCTGCCTGGTCCCTCACCATGTCGTTGAATTCAATTATTCCCCTGGTCTGAGGATCTTTGCTGTGTTTCTCCAGGACCTTTTCTCCCCAGAGGATATTATCTGCCAGGATGAAACTTCCCGGCCTGGTTTTTCGTATAATAATATTATAGTACTCTTTATATTCACGTTTGTCGCCATCGATATACACAAGGTCAAATTTAAGGTCGAGAGGAGGAACAAGATCCTGAGCTCTTCCGGTGAGCTGAATTATGGACTCCTCCAGTCCAGCCTTTTTGAAATATGAACCGGCGAATTCCTTTAATTCGTCATTCTTTTCCACTGTATATAATCTGCCTCCCGGCTTAAGACCTTTTGCAAGGCATATTGCAGAATAACCTGTGAAAGTCCCGATTTCCAGAATGAGGGAAGGTTTTATCATTACAGACAGGAATCCCAGAAGTTTCCCCTGCAGATGTCCTGTCGACATGTTTGGATTGACAAACCTGATATGGGTTTGCCTGTAGAGGTCTTCAAGCAGCGGATCTTCAGGCGAAGAGTAGTCGGACATATATTTTTCGATCCACCTGTTCATGGTTATTTGTAAATAAGATACGAAAGCTCCGAAGGTTCAAGAACTTCGTTTGCAATTTCGAGTATCTGCGTTTCTGTAACAGCGTCAATTTTTTTGCAGAGATCATTCAGCGTGTCAATCCTGTTTGCTATCAGCAGGCTCTTTCCCATGCTCAGCATCAGGCTTTCGTGATGTTCGTATCCTCTTGCCAGATAACCTCTTACCTGGGTCTTGGCCTTGTGTAGTTTAAGAGTTCCCAGGCTGATTGTCCTGAGTTTCTTCAGCTCGGAATGGATAATGTCGATACATTTTTCAAGAACCTGATTATCACAGCCGAAATAGATTGAGAAAACACCTGTGTCATGGTAGGAATTGTAACCCGACTCGACATTATATGCCAGTCCGCGACGTTCACGGAGAGCAATGTTAAGACGTGAATTCATCCCCTGGCCTCCAAGAATGTTGTTCAGGAGCGACATTCCCGGCCGGCGTTTATCTTTCACAGAATAGGCGACATTGCCAATCATGCAATGGCTCTGGAAAGTATTCTTATCTTTTTTTACAGATGACCTGATGTATTTTGTGATCTTACCGTTATTAGATCTTCTTATTTTTGAAGGGAAGTGTTCAAAATATTTTCTGAAGAGCTTCAGGGCGGTTTCATTGGATATATCACCTGTTGAACAGAAAACAATCCTGTTGGTGTTATATTTCCCGGCTATGAACTTTTCAACCTTTTCCCTGGTGAAGGAACGCACCGATTCAGGGGTTCCAAGGATATTTCTGCCCAGTGCCTGACCGGGGAATATCATTTCTTCAAATTCGTCGAAGATAAGTTCAGCCGGATTATCGAGATAAGAATTTATCTCTTCGATGATGACGTCTTTTTCTTTTGATATGCCTGATTCCGGGAACACCGAGTTGAAAGCTATGTCGCTGATCATATCGACGGCCTTTGCAAAATCTTCCCTGAGCACTGTTGCATGAAGGGCCGTATCCTCTTTGGTAGTATATGCATTCAGTTCACCTCCTACTTCATCGAGACGTGTCAGGATGTAATAGCTGCCGTGCCTGCGGGTACCCTTGAAGAGCATGTGTTCGATAAAGTGGGCCATTCCGTGTTCTGCCTCCGTTTCATGCCTCGATCCGGTATTGATTATCAGACCGCAATGTGCGATCATCCCGTTTGTACGGTAGTGCACCAGCCTGATGCCATTTTCGAGAGTATGAAGAAGGATATCCATTTGATGGTCAATAACAGGCTGCAAATGTATTACATTACAAGTTTGATTCCAAGGAGGATTTTTATTGAATGAAGTATTGTGGTTGTAGTCAGGTTTGCCTTCCTGAAAATGACAGGTTCATCAGAATGTTACGTTTTATGAAAAGAAACAAATATCTTTAAGCTTTAAAAACACAAAGCCATGAAAATAGTTTCTTTAGACCAGGTTGAAAAGAAGAAAGTCGAGATGGAAGGAGTAAAGGGAGCATGGAAGCAGCTTCCCCTGGGAAGTAACGATGATGCTCCGGTATATTCCTTAAGAGTTTTCACAGTTGAAGCAGGAGGAAACACTCCCTTTCACAGTCATCCTTATGAGCACATGAATTACATCATTGAGGGGGAAGGGATGATAATCGACGAGCATGGTAATGAAAGGCCTGTAAGAGCAGGTGATTTCGCCCTGGTTTATCCGGATGAGAAGCATCAGTACAGGAACACTTCACCCGACAGGGTGTTCAGGATGATATGTGGTGTTCCGAAGGAATTTGAGTAATATTCAGACTCTTTACCAACCACATACGGCAGACAGGCTGTAATACTGCCGGATGGTATTTTTATAAATGAGAAGGGCAACTATGAGTAAGACAATCGATTCTTCCGCAGACCAGAGATTTACCTCAAGGATCGGACTCATAATGAGTGCCCTGGGCATTGCGGTCGGGACAGGCAATATATGGCGGTTTCCAAGGATTGCAGCACAGAGCGGCGGCGATACCGGTGCCGGTGCTTTTTTGATCGCATGGCTGATCTTTCTGGTTCTGTGGAGTATCCCTCTCATTATTGCCGAGTATGCTTCAGGGAGGAAGCACAGGTCAAGTGTAATCGGGACTTTCCTGAAAAGCATGGGACCGCGATTTACCTGGATCGGGTCATTTGTGGCTTTTGTCCCCCTTGCTATCACCTTCTTTTATAGTGTCGTTGTCGGATGGTGCATATATTATTTTATTTATATGGCCACTCATTCCCTGCCGGATAATTTTGAATCGGCGATGTTGGTATGGAATAATTATCAGGCTGGTGTCTGGCCGGTCGTCACACATATTGCAGCCGTCTTTATCGGAGCGCTTGTAATTTGGAAAGGCATTAAATCTATCGAGAAAGTCAACAAATTCCTGATCCCTTCCCTTTTGTTCATAGTGGTAATATGCGTGATCAGGGCAATTACATTGCCGGGGGCAGGAGAGGGGCTCGCATATCTTTTCAGGCCTGACCTGAGCCAGCTGGGGAATCCGAAGACATGGCTCGATGCACTTACTCAGAACGCATGGGATACAGGAGCAGGCTGGGGTCTGTTTCTTACGTATGCGGCTTACATGAAGAAGGAGCATGGAGCCGTAAGCAATGCTTTTCTCACCGGCATCGGCAATAACACTGTTTCGCTGCTTGCCGGCATTATGATCTTCGGGACCGTTTTTGCTGTACTTAAGCACGAAATGGGGATGAACGATGTGCAGGTCCTGGAAATTATGAAATCAAGCGGACCGGCTTCTACCGGTCTCACCTTCATCTGGATGCCACAGCTCTTCAACAAGATGTTTGGGGGAGGGATGCTTTCAATACTTTTCTTTCTGGGACTGACATTTGCAGGCTTTTCATCGTTGATTGCAATGCTGGAATTGCCTGCCAGGGTTATGGTGGATACAGGCATGAAGAGGAACAGAGCTATACTCCTGATCGTGGTTATTGTGATCCTGTGCGGCATTCCTTCAGCGCGAAGTCTTAATTTTCTGAGTAACCAGGATTTTGTATGGGGTGTCGGTCTGATGATATCGGGTGCTCTGATAGCGGCTATGATAATAAAACAGGGGCCTGAACAGATAAGAGCTGAACTTAACCTTTCAGTTGATGACAGGAAACTCGGAAAGTGGTGGCACTATATCATAAAATGGTTCATTCCTGCAGCAGCCGGAGTCCTTCTCATCTGGTGGCTTGCACAATCATTCGTGCCCGGCGAATGGTTCAATCCCTTCAGCCAGTTCTCGTTTATGACATGTATCTTTCAGTGGAGTGTCGTCCTCGCAATACTGATAATATTCAACCGCAGGATAACCAGGTTGTTTATCTGATCAGACTAGAATTTCACGACCTCCCAGAACACCTTTTTCGGTTTCAGGTTTTCATCGAAAAGAAGCGGGTATACTTTCATGCCTCTTCTGTCGCGCCAGCTGCGGCGGTCGGATATATTCCAGAAAGTAACAGTGGTAATGACATCTTTCTTTTCCCGGAAAACATCGAAGGCCATCTTATAGAGATCTATCTGTTTCTGTTCTCTTTCAGGAGTGAATCCTCTCCCTGCCGTATCAGCTCTTGATCCATAGATGGATACATCGAGCTCTGTTATGTGTACCTCCAGTCCCAGAGAGGAGAATTTATCGATAGCATCCCTCAGGTTCTGTTCAGTCGGATCGCTTATATTCCAGTGGCCCTGAAGTCCAACAGCATGTACCGGGACACCCTGGTCGAGGAGGTTTTTCAGCATAGTGTATATCCTGTCCCTTTTACCGGGATTCTCGGTATTGTAGTCATTGTAAACAAGGATGGCTTGAGGGTCTGCCTCATGTGCATAGCGAAAAGCTTCAGCGATAAAATCCTCGCCGCATATCTTGTACCATAAAGACTCTCTGTAGATATTACCTGTGTCCCTGTCGACAATTGCTTCATTCACCACATCCCAGGCATATACTTTTCCTTTATACCTTGTAACCACCTGTGTGATATGATCTTTAAGCCTGGCCAGCGCGACATCCTTTGTAACCTGGTTTCCTTCTGCATCCCTGAACATCCAGGCCCCGGTCTGGTTATGCCAGCAGAGAGTATGTCCGCGGACTTTCATCCCGTTAGCCTGTGCAAAGCTGACGATCTTGTCGGCATCATCCCAGAAATACCTGTTTTCTTCCGGGTGTATGGGGCCGGGTTTCATTACGTTTTCGGCCGTGAGGCTGTTAAAGTGCTTTTTAATAAGTTCTCCCTGTTCCCCTTCCAGGCTGGAAGGAGCTACTGCCACTCCCACGGGGAAGTATTTCCTGTAGAAGTCTTTCAGTCCTGATGTGGAGTCGATTTCACCGGTTTTCTTTCCTCCGGCTCCGTTGCAGCTGCCAAGGATGATCATGGCACAGCACAGAGCTATTGCCGGTATCAGTGAAATCATGCATTGATTAATTTTAAATCTGGTTTTCATATCGTGGTATTAATGGATTAAGGTCTGTTCAAGTTTTTATTATTCAACTATCAATGTTGCATAGTTAAACATTTTCATTAATAATTGTACCATCAGTGGGATTATTGTTTTCAGAATTCATGCAGAGGATATTTTTAGAGTTGCAGAATTCTGTCTCCTTCCTCTGTACATCCAAGTTTTTTTATCTTTTGGTAACACCAGGGACATAGAAAACTAATGCATGCATCAGTCTTTATGACGGGAAAGCAGGAAATTCTTCACCTTCAATCGTTTATGTTATCTGAAAGAAAATGCCGTTGGTGTCAGTCATGTTACCGGCAGGTATATAATTTAATCACATTCAGTGTTAGGTATTATTTATTGCTTCACTGCCGTCGGCTTCAGCCGACGGCAGAAAGTGAATCTATATCACCGGGCTTTAGCCCGGATTAGGACGCAGTGAGGAAAAAGAGACGAGAGTGTTCGCTCTCGCTGAACCGAAGGAAGAAAATTAGAATAAGTGTAGCAGTTCTAGGCTGGCTATTTCTAGTTTTGTAGCACAGGGAGGGAATTTTTACAGTATTATAATAAGTAGGTGGGGAGTAACAATTGAAAATCTTACCTTTTCGGGGGAAATACAGCATTCAGTTATGGCGCAGTTTGATTTACCATCTGATATGCCCTTATCTTTGCTATTTGAAATTTAGAAAGATACAGGAGGAGTTGCACTATTTTCCACTCTTGACTTTATTGATATATTACCAGAATATAACGGAGTTTTTCACAACACGCTACATTATTTATTAGGTGCTGATTCAAAGTAACTTATTGCGTAAACATAAAAAATACTGTTTATGCTGACCGTAGTTATGACTGTGCCGCCTAAAGGTCTATTGTCCTGTCATATCAAATGAACCTATATTAAGCCGACACTTTTATAAGTTTAAATTCTTTCTCCATTATAGTTTTCCCCATTTTTCTGCTATGTCCGCCAGCTATCATATTAAACGGCTATTCAGAAGACCTGACATTAACAATAAAAAACCCTCCCTGAAAGGCAGCCAGGGAAGTATACTGACATAAATTTCCTGTAAAATAAAATGATGTCCTGTGTGTATGTCCTGTAAAAATGGCGATTATCTTGTCAGAATTTGATAAGATAAGATCAACAAGAGCAATCGTCCCTGGCTGAACGGGATTTTTGCTTAAACTGTAAGGGATATGGCTGATCAGTATAATTGGTTCATCACCGGATAATTGGTCTTCCAGAAATTGAACCTGCTCTTCGTTTATCTTGTTGGTTGAATTATCAATACCGACAAAATTGATCCCATTTATAATCTCAGAATAATATAAAGGATTGTGACCCCGATAAAGGGGAGCCAGGCTCTTGTCAATCCAGGCTGTTCGCAAAGAATCACGATTTCCCGGCATCCCTTCATAATTCCAGTCATGATTTCCAGAAATATACAACCATGGAATATTAGTTTCTTCCAGGCGGTCAAAGACATATTTTACAGATACGGCCGACGGAAAGTTAACAATGTCCCCTGTCAGAAGAAGCAGGTCGACATCCTCATTTTTCGCTTTTAGAAGCAGATCATCCAGATATTCAAATGTCGTTTTATAGACGTCCTGCAAATAATGTTTACGGGGGGCTGTATAAGCTTTTTGCATACGTTCACCATATTTCATCAGATCAGGCTCATTTGCATCAGCGATACTTATATGAGCATCTGTTATTTGCATTATTTTCAAGCTGTCATTATAATCAGGAATTGTAATAATGCCTGTTAATCCCCTTTGATCGTTGACAAAATGACTAACCTTTTTATCTTCATTTTGGGATGTGCAGCAAACAGCAAATAATAAGACAGTAAATCCCAGGATATTCAAAAAGTACTTTTTCATTGACGTGTAATATTTATGATAAATCCGGAATGATACTTTAATAGTTTCACAAATTAAAGTTATGAAACCAGTCGGCAAAACCAAATAGTAAGCAAGATTAAATAATGCATGGCTATTTAACCGGGATTATACCAGTAATATACTTACTATGTGAACGATACAGAATCCGTCACCGCCTGCGTCACGCCCCTAAAAACAAAAACCCGCCCTTGATTCTGCGGGATAATGTTTGAGTGTGAGAGTGTTAGTGAGAAAAAAGAATGAGAACTCGCTCTAGCCTGTCAGCCGAAGCTTCAGCGCAGGCTGGCTCTCGGGTATTTACTTATAGTTATAAGCGAAACTTTAAGTAATTCAGCAACTTCTTTCCTAGAAAGCAATAAATCGTAATCATCAGGCTTTTCATTTTTCTTAAGAATTTCTGATTCATTTTTATTCGATTTATTAAATATAAGAATCTTGACAAAATGGATTTATTGATTATTAGGAAGTTACAAAAGTTTACTCAATATTGTCTAATTTAACTTGCAGACGAAATTCAAACTGATTATTTCACTATATTTAGTTTTCAAAAAAACAGTCATATATGGCAAAGTTTCTTTCAGGAAAAGAATTAGAAGAAGGAGTTTGTGATATAATTTACAAGGCAAGAACGAGATTATTAATAATTTCCCCATTTATTAGGCTTGATGAATATTTTAGACGAAAGGTGTTTGATAAACATCAGGGAAATGCTGAACTTGAAATTGTGATTGTATTTGGGAAAAATGAAACCCAAATCAATAAAAGTTTCAATAACCAAGACTTTGAATACTTCAAGAAATTTCCAAATATTTCAATAGTATATGCACCAAATCTACATGCAAAATATTATGCTAATGAAAGTCAATCAATTGTAACTTCCTTAAACCTCTACGATACCTCTTTTCGTCAGAATATTGAATTTGGAGTCATCTCAGAATCTACATTAATTGGAAGCGAGAAAATTGATAAAGATTCTTGGACTGAGAGCATGAATATCTTAGAAAAAAACAACGTTGTGTTTGTTAGGAAACCAAATTTTAAAAAAAAACTATTAATAGGGAAAGATTATATTGGATCTGAAACAAAATATGATGTGACAGATAAACTTATTGAAACTGGCAAGGTACCGAATAAGAGCTACTTCGATTTTATTAATCCAGAATTGCTTGATTCAGTAAAAAGTGAAACTAGAATATCACGAGAAGAATTTGAAAAAGAACAACTAAACGATAAGAGAGAAAATCAAGAAAAATTTAATAATGGGTTCTGCATAAGGTGTAAGGAGCCAATTCCGATTGATCTTAGATCTCCGTTTTGTAAGAAATGCTATAATGAATGGAAAGTTGACAAGAATGAATATAACAAAGAAAGGTTCTGCCTAATCTGTGGTAAACCTCATGCAAGTTCAAAGAAATACCCAGCATGTCATTCCTGCTATACTAAACACGAAAAGGCTTATTGATAATATAAGGACTATTAAAATATCCTATTAGTATTTTGCAGTCATTCTGATCATTTGTAATCTGTCACCAATTTCGTCACCCTCTTCAAAACAAAAGCCCGCAAAACGTTGATCTTGCGGAATTTCCTGATTAAGAGAGTGGTGCCACCGACCCCCTGAAAGATCGGACGGAAATTTTAGTATAATGTTTTGATTTAACTTATGACGGTATTGGAGACATTTCTGTTGATTATTACCAATTAAACCAGTCTGTCGAGAGTATCATCTCACAAATTGAGGACCAGAAACTTGATATTACTAAGGATTATAAGGTTTATATTTCTGTGATACGAATTTTTTCAGTGATTCTCTGGTGAATGATCTTACTGAGGCGGAAGGGCCAAGTATATTTCTTCCGATAGGATAACCATAGAAAACCTGTTCTTCGAAATCATCGAATATTAGTTCCGCCGGGTTGTCGAGATAAGAATTTATTTCTTCAATAATAACTTCTTTTTCTTTACTGATTTCTTTTTCAGGGAAGGTCGAATAAAAGGTGATATCGCTTATAATATCGACAGCCTTTTCAAAGTTCTGGTTCAGCACCGAAGCATGTACGGCAGTTTCCTCTTTTGTTGTATAGGCATTCAGCTCGCCTCCCACATCATCAAGGGAGCTTAGAATATGATATGCTCTTCTTTTGCCAGTGCCCTTGAAAAGCATATGTTCGATAAGGTGTACTATTCCATGTTCATCAGACTTCTCATCGCGTGAACCTGTATTTATCAGCAGGCCGCAGTGTGATATCATTCCGTTTGTCCTGTAATGAACAAGGCGGATTCCGTTTTGAAGGGAATGGTATAGCAGTTTCATTATCTGAATGAATTGTCTGCAAAGGTATTATAAGGATGAAAGAATGCAAACAGAATTGTGTGTGCCATCATTTTTCCCAGTCGCTGATAATGATCCTGTCCCGGCATAGTTTCACCTCCAATTTCTGTTTTTCCCGCCATTTGAGTTTCCTGATATATTCGATGGGAATAGTAACCGAATAACTGGAGCCGCCGGCCACCTTGGTAAGACTCCTGATGTTCCTCTGGTCAATTTTTCTTCGTGTCATTTCATTTGGATTATCTCAGTATTAAAATACTGATTAAAATACTGAGATGCAAATTTCTCCTGCAAGCTTTATGCCTGGAAGCAGGAGGGAAGGAGAAAACTATTTAAGTTGGCAGTTGCCTGATACATATAAATATCATAATTTTAAAGTTCTCCAACATACATATTTATAAACTATTATATATTAAAGAATAAAATGTTTGAAAATAAAATAGCTATTGTCACAGGCGGTGCTTCAGGTATTGGGAAATCGATTTGTTTCTATTTGGCTAAAAATGGTTCACAAGTCATAATTGCCGACATCAACAATGAGAAAGGGCGGGAAACAGAATACTTAATTACTTCTTTCGGCGGCCTGGCAAAAGCTGTATCCGTTGATGTGACAAAGATTCAGGAGATTGAATGGCTTATAAATGATACCCATAAAACCTACGGAAGAATTGATTATTTATTCAATAATGCAGGGATGGGTATAAATGGAGAATTTCAGGATATGAATCCCGGTCACTGGAAACAAATCATGGAGGTCAATCTCTGGAGTGTAGTATACGGATGTTATTATGCCTACCCGATTATGATTCAACAAAGATCAGGGCAAATAATAAACACAGCTTCTCTTGCAGGTCTTATTCCGGGAGGATTGTCAACCAGTTATACTGCTACCAAACATGCTGTTGTAGGTTTTTCTCTCAGTTTGAGGGCAGAAGCGAAACAGTACGGTATAAAAGTCAATGTCCTGTGCCCCGGATATATCCGGACAAATATACAGAAAGCGGGAATCGTGGTTACCGATTATCTGAAAGCAGAAGAAAATGTCAAAATGGAAGCTGATATGAAATTTAAGACTCCCGAAGATTGTATTAACCAGATAATGAAAGGCGTGCGAAAGAATAAAGGAATCATTCTCTCACCGAAAAGGCATAAGATTTACTGGTGGATGCAGAGGATATCACCTGAAATTATACCAAATATGTTTTATAGAATAATCAGAAAAATGAAAAGGAATGCCGGTATTTTCCAGGAGACATAACCAAATATTTTATAAAAGCAATGATCCCGAAATAGGACAGTACACTATTAAAAAATTATCCTTTTTCCGGCGGATCAGTATTGATACATTTGATGCTTTAGCGCCAAGTCCATATATGTTGGCTCTGATGGAGTTTGATGTCACAGACGCCAGAAGAAAAATACGACAGAAAAAGAGAAATGGAAGTCCTGTGTCGTTCCAATCATTTATTGTTAAGGCTATTGCTTCAGCCGTGGATGAATTTAAAGAATTGAATTCTATCATTTCAGGAAAAAGGCTATTTATATTCGAAGATATTGATATCAATATTCCATTGGAATTAAATACCGACGGTGAGAAATTTCCACGGCAGATAATTATAAGAAAAGCAGATAGAAAAAGTGCAGAAGATATTTTCAAAGAGATAGAAGCCGCCAGAAGTAGATTCATACAATACCGGACAACCGGGGATGAAGATAAATGGGCAAATAATATGATGAGAATACTGTTTGTCTTCCCTAAGTTTTTACGTAAGATACTTATTCGGGAAGTGGTAAATAAACCTTTAATAGTCAAAAAAAGATCAGGTACAGTTCATTTTACGACCGTTGCAGGATTTTCGCAAACTTCAGGGTATGTGATCCCCTGCATGATAGGTGTCCGCTCCCTTGATTTTACTCTTGGAAGTATTCAGAAAAAAACAGCAGGTTTCGGTAATGAAACACTATCAAGAGACATCTTAAGTATTACAGTAATGTTTAATCATAAAATTGTTGATGGAGTACCGGCGGCCCTTTTTTCAAACCGGTTAAAGCAAATAATTGAGAATGGCGATTTTATATAGAAGTATAAAGAAACTATGAAAAGGATGACTCTTATTTCTCTCAATAATTACCGGTATCTCAGAAGTCCGAATACCAATTAAATAAGATATGGTTGAATATCGCTTTTAATATTACTATTTTTAGAATCAGTAATTGCAAAATATTTAAATATGAGTATAAGAAACTTAGTTTTCGTCAGGAAATATTCTACTTCAATTTACTTTATTTTAGTTTTTGTACTTTCCTGGGGTCCTATTATTTTTCTGGCAGGTCCCGCGAATTTACCTATAGATCCGGAGCTTTCAGAAAATATTCTTCCAATTCTATACACATTTATGCTCATAGGTCCAAGTGTAGCTGGTATCTTACTTATTGGTCTGGTAAATGGGAAAGAAGGTTTCCGGAATTTTAAAGCCCGTTTATTCAGATGGCGAACCGGGATCCGATGGTATGCTGTTGCACTTTTGACTGCTCCGGCCCTTGCATCAATAATTTTATTTATCCTTGCTTGTATTTCTCCCGAATTCGAGATCGGATTATTCAACTCTGAAGCTAAGTCTGGCCTCATATTATCAGGCATTATAACTGGATTAATGGTAGGAATATTTGAAGAGGTTGGCTGGTCAGGATTCCTTATACCAAATCTCAGACTCCGTCACAATATAATTATAACCGGGATTATTGTTGGTCTTTTTTGGGGCGCCTGGCATTTCATACTTTTTTGGGAGAGAGACAGTTTCCTCGGGTATATGCCGCTACTCATCCTGACCGGACGTCTTTTTACATGGCTGCCACCGTATAGAATACTTATGGTGTGGATATTAGACAGGACCGAAAGTCTTTTTTTAGTGATTCTGACGCATGCCAGTCTGGTTTTTACTACAACAGTCCTGGTGCCCATGACTCTAAAAGGCGAAAACCTATTAATATGGTTAGCGGTTTGGAGTGCATCTCTTTGGATCGTTGTAATTGCTATATCAACATCAATAAAAAGGCTTAATGCCCGATGACAAAGATTCAGATCTATGATCAAATGTCTGTATATCAGATCGTAATAACAACTTAAAATTTAATAAATTAGTTTTTAAAAGGAGGTAATTATGAAAATATTGTTACTCGGAGCCACAGGAAGGACTGGAATGCATATAATCGAAGAAGCATTAAAAAGGGGACACAAAATATCTGCAATTGCCCGTGATCCTGAGAAATTAAAGAATTATAATCACTGCTGTCCGGTTAAGAATTCCAGATTGACAACTGGCTCTCATCGGACAAATTGTTAAAGTTAAATTTACTATTAAAAAGTTCTTTGATAGGTGTCTTCTCAAAAAGAGTAAGACCCATTGTTTGAGCGAAAGTGTACAGGCTTATGGCCAGGTCTAGCTTCTTTTTAGCAATTGCAATTAACAAATATGTGCTGATTGCTATCCAAATCTGGCAATAAACTGCGTTCGGGCTAGTTCCGTAAAATGCTTTAATGTGAAGATGCTGTTTTATCCATTTAAAGAAGAGTTCGATCTTCCATCTTTCTCGATAAAGCTCTGCTATTGTCAGAGCAGGAAGGTTAAAATCGTTGGTCATAAAGGAGTAAACAACACTTGTTTCAAAGTCTTCATAAACAACCAGACGGAACTCTTCTGGGTATATTCTTGAAGACTTGTACCCGGTTAACCTGACGATTTGATCACTGATGATCCCGGCAGTTTTATCGACCTCGGAAAAAGAAATGGCTTCATATTTTATGTTGTCCTTTGCCCTTGAAACAAAGAATGCCTTGCATTGGTGAATAAGGGTATATAAACGATGAAAATCAACATATCCTTTATCCATAATGTAGTAGGAACCAGGCTCTACAGGCATTTTGTCCAGAGAGTTAATGTCATGAACTGCACCCTCGGTAATGTCGACAAATATGGGAATGGACCCACGAAGATCCAGCAAGGTATGCATCTTGACAGCCCCTTTCTGATGATGGAACCTAGCCCATGGATAAAGACTTAAGCACAGGTCGATCGTGGTACTGTCAAAAGCATAAACCATGTTGTCTATGTCAAGCCGGAAATCTTTATCGTCAAAGTACAGCGGCCTTGCCTTCTTGATCAGGACCTGGGCAAAATCGGCATAAATGCGCCAATCTCTTTTTTCATTAGCATCAGCTAGTGTGGACTTCGAGACTGGTTGTTTAATGCCTGAATGATACAGTTTGTTGGAAAATGCAGTCAAGCAGTTCTCTATGTCACGCAGACTCTCACGACCGGTCAGTTGGGCAAAACTCATTACAAGAAAATGCTCCCGGCAAGAAAAACTCCTTACCCTGTAGTCTCCATTGTAATGGTCAACACATTTTTGAAACTCGTGATCTGGCATAAACATCATCAATTGCGCAAAAACTGTTTTTCCTAGGTGCATGATCGCTCAAAATATGGTATGAGCGAAAATATCAATTCAAATCGTAAAAAATTTTGACCCTATTTAAGGTATTATATATTAATAATTTACGTTAATTTTAACCGTCCTTAACCGGACACTAGTGAATTATAATATAGAAATTATTCAAGGTTCACCATATGATTTTGAGGTAGTTGAAAAAGCTATAAATGGATGTGAGGCAGTAATTAATACCCTTAATGTATCTAGGAAATCAGATAATCCGTGGGCTCAGCTCAGAGCTCCCGGAGATATGATTTCAAAATCAGCTTTCAATGCTGTAAAGGCAATGGAAAAGAAAGGAATTAAGCGATTTATTGCATTAAGTACTATAGGTGCAGGACGTTCCTGGAAAACAACTCCCGCAGTATTAAAATTTATCGTCTTTGTCAGCAATTTAAGATTTGCTTTTAAGGACCATGGGAAACAGGAGGAAATTCTTGAAAATTCATCAATCGACTATACAATATGCAGAGCACCAATGCTTTCCGATGAAGAAAATCTTACTGGTGCAATCGCTACACCGGAAGGAGAAAAACCAGCCAATAAAGTTCTGAGCAGAAACTCTGCTGCTGAGTTTTTCTTAAAAATAATCGAAAATAATGAGCATATCAGAGAAACAATAAGTCTTTCAAATAAGGCTGTATAAGAATTGATTGAAAAACTAAATAAGGGGTCCAAAATCCGTCACCAATTCCATCACCCTATTACAAACAAAAACCCGCAAGACGTTGATCTTACGGGTTTTGCGATTTAAAGAAGTGGTGCCACCAGGAATCGAACCGGGGACACCAGGATTTTCAGTCCTGTGCTCTACCTACTGAGCTATGGCACCTCCTTTTGGGACTGCAAATATATATCTGAAAACTTATTAAGCAAAACTTTGATACGAAAAATTTATCTGACTTAAGCCGACCTGCCCCCTTGCCTCTTATTATTTTCCTTTCACAATGATGGTTTTCTTATCAGTATCAGTAGTCAGCGGTTCTTCAGGATTGAGTTCATAACGGATCCCTTTTTCCGAGGCATTGATGTTCAATATCTTCAGCAGGATGAGGTTGGCAAGGATAGCTTCTGCTTTGCCAGATGAAATACCGGTCATTTTCCTGAATCCTGACAATGTCACAGAAGTGTTTTCTGAAAGATAATTAAACAATTTTTCCTCGGCTTTCCCGAACTTAACCAGCAAACCCGATTTGCGATCTTCCTTTTTCCACACCTTAAGCATCACACTGTTTGCTGCCAGGTTCTGATCCATATGCCTGAACCAGGCACGCCAGGCGCCGTTTTCGTCCTTTGACCTGTATGGCCTCTTTTCACCCTTCAGCACGATGACTTCAACAATTGTTTTACCTTCGATCGTATGTTGTTTGACAGTGTAGTTTATCTCAGGTTTGCAGAAAAGATGAGAAGCTGTCTCAACCATGTATATCTCTTCGTCGGAACGGATCCCTGCAATTGAACCGTTATCCCTGACTCCAATAAGCAGGCGGCCTCCGTCGCTGTTGGAGAATGCTGACAGGGTACGTGCTATCTTCCTGCTGTCGGAAACACAGTATTTAAAATCGAGTTGCTGGCCTTCACCCTCGTTGATAAGTCGTTTAAGATAGGGTTCCATAACAAACAGTCTTGCGGTCTTGCGGTCTTGCGGTCTTGCTTTGTCAGCCGTAGCCCTTGCGAAGGCTGGCGGTCTTGCGGTCGCAACTGGTTCCCGCTGCAGGATCTTCACTTCGTTCCGACCAGCACAGTCAACATCAGCTGCTGATGAAGAGGCTTTTACTGGAATATTCCGGATCGCAGGTCACGTTCACCTTAAGTTTACGCAGTCCCGCCTCATCGCCGGGAGTTGGAATATGTGTAAGGTGTACTTCGCAGTTGCTCAGCTCTTTCAGTTTTTCCAGGGCCATCTTAGCAGCAGGATTTGATAGTGCACTGATGCCCAGAACTATCAGGGTCTCGTCGACATCAAGACTTACCATCTTCCCTTCGAGAATGTTTTTCTTAAGGTAAGTAACTGAATCAATCAGGGTTCCGGGCAGAAGGAACATGTTGTCGGGCAGACCGGCAAGATACTTGGCTGCGTTGAGAATCAGGCTTGATGAAGCATGCATTAGGGGAGAGTTTTTGCCCGTGACAATTTTCCCGTCATGGAGTTCGATGGAAGCCCCGCAGAAGATCCCATCATGTCCTTTCCCTGTTCTCTCAGCATCTTTTGCAGCTTTCCTGGCCGGTAAAACCACAGTCCTGTCTTCTGGCTTCGCCTTCACCTTTTTCATAATAGCTTCAGCCCTGTCGAGAGTTTCTTTATCAACAATTCCCATAACATATTCGACAGCGCATCTGAAATACCGCCTTATGATCTCCTGGTGGGATGCTTCAGATATGATAACGTCATCTGTGATCCCTGAGCTTGCCCTGTTCACTCCCATGTCGGTGGGTGACCGGTATAATGATTCTCCTCCCGTGATCTTTTCAAAGATCCTCTTCAGCAGGTTAAAAGCTTCGATGTCGCGATTGTAGTTGACCACCTTTTTACCATAAGCCTTCAGATGGTGCTCATCGATCAGGACCTGGTCGTTGAGATCGACAGTTGCCGCTTCATAGGCAACATTGACCTTATGATCGAGTGGAAGATCCCAGATTGGGAATGTTTCAAACTTTGCATATCCCGCTTTCACTCCTTTACTGTATTCGTGGTACAGGTTGCCAAGACAGGTTGCGAGCTTACCGCTACCGGGTCCGGGGCCCGTTACAACTACTATAGGATGAGTTGTGGCAATATATTCATTGGCTCCGTAGCCCCTGTCGCTGACGATAAGATCCACATCTGTAGGATAGCCTTTTGTAGGGTAGTGGAGATATACTTTTATCCCTCTTCTTTCTAGCTTATTTCTGAAAGCCCGCGCGGGAGGCTGATTCTGGTATCTTGTTATCACCACTGCAGTAACATCAATTCCCCATTCTCTGAAGTCGTCAATGGTTTTAAGAGCGTCGGAGTCGTATGTTATCCCGAAATCGGCCCGTATTTTTTTCCTTTCGATATCTCCTGCGTGAATGCAGAGTATGACATCGATCTTGTCTTTCAGCATTTGAAGGAGTCTCATCTTGACATTAGGATCAAAGCCCGGAAGGACTCTTGCCGCATGGTAGTCGAAAAGTATCTTCCCGCCGAATTCAATATAGAGCTTATCATTGAAGCGGTTTACCCTTTCAAGTATGGCAGCTGTCTGCTCGGTGAGGTATTTTTCGTTATCAAATCCTATGCGGGTCCTGTTTCGCATATTAATAGCCGGTTATATCAGGAAAGCTTCAATATTAGTAAAAAATTCCCGTTCAATATAAATCCCGCACTTTTCTTTGGAGGTTTTACAAAGAAGACGTAATCAGAAGATGTAAAGTAAGTTAAATAAAAAGTACTACCTGACCAGCCTGATCCTTATATAATAATTCCCGTATTCGGTGTCGACTTCTTCGCTTTCAACCACGAATTCATCTTCGGTAAGACTTATTATCTGCATCTGATCAGTGTCCATAAGGAAAGTATCATCGTCGAGAAATTCCCATGTGCCGGTATCGGTATTGCTCGTTGTTGTGATTCTATAGGAACCGTCTGACTTAAATTCGAAAGTAGCTCCGGTAAACAGGGCATTCGACAGGGCAACGATTGCAAGGACGGTTTCATTTGTAGAATTTGTCGTCATTTCATCGTAATTCCATATGTGATCAAGAAGAAGCTCCTCATTACTCATTTTTTCACATCCTGTTGAGAGCAGGATCATGGAGGTCAATGAGAGGTAAAATAATAAGGTTGAGATCTTTTTCATGGGTAGATGGTTTGATTATAGTCCCTTAAACGTAATAAAGTCATATTTGTTTCATCATTGCCGTATAATGTTGAAAGGATCTGCAATCGGGCAGCTTCAGCTATCTCAAATCAACCAAAACTTTTCCTTCTTTCTTCTTCAGTTCAACAATCATTACCTCGCCGTTCGCTGTAATCCTGTATTCACCGTAGTAAGCAGGAATTGAAATGACACCTTTCCTGCCGGCTGTCACGGTTGTTTTAGTCCACCATTCATTAAAGACAAGATTACGATATGCTTCTGCGGCTGGTGTGGGAGACCAGTCGTGGCGGTAGAGTGATGATTGGGGTATCCAGTTGGCTCCTTCCCAGAAACCCCACATAAGTATTCCTTCGACGGCAGGATGGGCAAAGCAGATCCTGTAATAGTCAGTAAGTTCACGGGCTTTCTGCTCTTCCTCCACGGGAGTCAATGTGAGATTTCTTTTTTCGTAGTATTTTGATCGTTGACCTGGAATGTTGAATTCGGTAATGCGAACCGGGATACCGAATGAACCTACTGAATCGAGTGCATTTTTAAGGGCTTTCCTGTCGAAGGTCTCTCCATGTAAATGTCCCTGCACACCTATACCTGCTATAGGGACTCCCTGTCTCAGCAGGGTACGGATATGTGTCATATAGTCAGCAAGACGGTTTCCGGTAAGTATGTCGTAATCGTTCAGCCACAGCCTGGCATCGGGATCGCCCTTGTGTGACCATTCAGCCATGAGTTTTGTTATCTCAGGGCCAAGACGCTCCTCGAAATAATTACCGTGGATCATTTCGTTATTCAGGTCATATTCAGCAAATCTGCCCTTGTATTTTTTTGTGATCGTTTCGGCTCTGTTCTGAAGGGTTTGTCTAAGTTCCCTGTCGTCAAGTTCCTTGACCCACTGAGGCACCCATTTGGGTACTCCCCAGAAAAGGTTATGTCCTCTCAGGGGTATGTTGTTTTCTTCAGTCCAGGCAAGTATGCCGTCAATGGTTGAATAATTGACCTCCCCCCTGCGTCTTTCCATGTTATCCCATTTAACCGCATTTTCGGTGACAGCGGAGTTGAAGTTTTCAAGAAATTTCTTTTTAAACTGTGTTTTATCGTTTTCACTCATCCGGTTTCCTGCAATGCTGTTGGTGATTGCACAACCGAACCAGAACTCATGTCTGATCTGTTCTATTTTAATTTCAGTACCACGTTTCGCCCGTACAATAATTTCTCCCTTGCGGTATTTTTCAATATTACCGTCAGTCTCTGTTGTCTGGGAAAAAACCAGGGTGACTGCAGCAAAGGCAAGTGAAATAATATACAGTCCTTTTAATATTGATGTTCTCATAGCTTTAGCTGGCAGGTATTTCATTGAGTTTATATGCCACTATTGTATTTTTAAAGAAAGTAGGAACCAGGAGAAGATTATCTTCCCTGATGAATTCAATATCGGCAGTATTACTTCCTTCCTCTTTTGTCCTAAGGAGCGAGACCCTGGTGCCGTTGGGATTGACGATAAATATTTCTCCTTCCCAGTCGGTTACAATATAGTATCCGGAAATTCCCGTGAATGCTATTCCGTCGCCTCTGCCCACACTGTCAGCGAGAAGGGTTCTGTTCATTGCCGGGAGGTCATAGGAGGCAAAGTCTCCTCCTCCCTGGCTTGCAACAAGCAGGCGTGATTCTTCATATAGCAAACCGTTCGGACCATTAAGGCCTTCGGAAAGCCATTCGGTGATCTTTCCTCCCGAGTATTTATGGATCTTATTCCTGTCAGTGTCGGAGATATACAGATTCCCTTTGCCGTCGGTGGTGATGTCGTTCAGCATTCCGGCCCCTTCAATTGGGATTTTGCTGATAATTAATCCTTTATTTATATCCATCACAACTACTTCATCGACGTCGGCGGCGAAAAGTGTGTCTCCGATTATCCCCATTCCCTTTGGTGAGCTCAGACCTTCTATCCAGCGAAGCTCTGTAATCTTACCTGTCCTGTCCATTTTTGAAATAAAACCGTTACCGTCTTTTTTCCGGGGTTCCATATTCAGGTTTGCAACATAAAATATGTCGCGTTTCCCGTCCAGGATTACCGATTCGGGTGTCCTGAAGGTTGTGTCGGTCCTCCATGCTTCTGTTATCTCAAATTGTCTGACAGCCTGAACATCCTGTTCCTGTCCCTTTTTTTGTGAACCGGATCTGCATGATATCACCACAATACAGAGAAGGCTGAAATAGAAAAATCTCTTCATACTGGTAGTTGTTTAGTTTGTTTCAAATATATGAATACTGAGGAAATATATAAACTTCACCGGGAGAGAAGTTTAGGTAATACTATAAGGTTCCTTTATTCATATTTCCCTTAATACCGGCATGATTGGATTGACTTTATCATTTTAAGGGTGTAACTTTGATAAGAGCTATAATGGATCTGAAATATTAACTTAATTCAGCAGGTATGAAAAAAGCAGGACTAACTCTTCTGATTACTCTTCTGATTTTCGGAAGTTGCACCACCGGGAAAAAGGATTCCTTTCAGGGCACATGGCAGATGATCCAGATGCAAAAAGTTGAAAGAGAAAAAGTAACGAACTATTTCTCACAGAATTACAGGATAAGCCAGATTAAAATGTGGTCAGGGAACCATTTTATGTTCGTCGGCAAATACCAGGTTGACACCACCGTTGTTTACAGGTATGGCACAGGAACCTATACCATTAACGGGAATATTTATGTGGAAGATATTGACTATCATTTCGATAAATCTTATGAAGGCCGTAAGAACAAAATATGGCTTGAAGTAAGGAATGACACTCTCCTTCATATCTTCCCTGTGGATGATACAGGACGACCGATACAAGCCAGACATTATATTGAAAGGTATATCCGGATGAATTAATATCCTGTAAATATTTTATTTTTCCCGGGTAGAGGAAAATACGCTGTCAGTTACAGAACAGGCTTCGTGTTTCAGGCAATGCTTCTCCTCCCTGTACAGCTTCAGGATGGACTTTTTTGAGCAGTGCTTTCATATCAGAGACCACTCCGGCATACTGAGGATCCTGAGCAAGGTTGTGAAGCTCATTCGGATCGGCAGTCTCATCGTATAGTTCAGCACCCAGTTCTCCGTATCCCCATTCAGTATACCTCCATTTTTCTGTACGTACACTGTGTCCGGGATTTCTTCCTCTCTGCACCTGGGTATACGCGGGATGCTCCCACTCTGATCCCGGATCCTTAAGCAGTTTCTTCAGACTGTTCCCGTCAAGATTTTGAGGGGCCTTTAATCCTGTAAGATCAGCCAGGGTCGGGTATATGTCAACAAGCTGTACAGTCCTGCTGCAAGTGCTGCCTGCTGTTTTTGTACCGGGAACAGAAATTATAAGAGGACATTTTGCTGACTCCTCGAAGCAACTTTGTTTGAACCAGAGACCGTGTTCGCCGAGATGGTAGCCATGGTCGCTCCAGAAAACCACAATGGTGTTGTCGGCCAGTCCGAGTGAGTCGAGGGCGCTGAGAAGCCTGTTGATCTGTGCATCGACAAAGGAGATTGATGCATAATATGCCAGGATGCACTCTTTCGCCTGATCGGGAGTGATACCAAAGTAAGGCCATGGATTTGTTGAGGCAAGGGCCGGTCGGGGATATTTGTCCCGGGTATCTTCCGGGAGATCAGGAAGAGACATCTGGCTGAGATCATACAGGTCAAAATATTCATCAGGTGTCACCCATGGGCAGTGAGGCCTGTAAAAACCTGCCCCTATAAAGAAAGGCTCGCCTTTGTGTTCAGACATAAGTCTTATCACTTCATCAGCCACCTTTCCGTCAGTATGCTCAGCATCAGTTCCGGTTGTATCCGAAAGAAAACTCATCGATGACCCGAGGCCTCTCTTTGGAGTATAGTTTATGATATCCTGCTCAAGAGTTGTCTTATCCAGTCCTGCAGGGTTGAAACGCTCTTTCCATGAAACCCGGTCATCGAGACCGTTGGTGCCGATGTCGCCCGGATTACCGTAATGGTACATTTTACCGACGCGAGCCACATAGTAGCCATTGTTCATGAACATCTGCGGGAGTGTGACAATATCAGGAAGATCCTGCCTGAAATGATATGTCAGGTTAAAAACCCTGGTCTTGTCGGGATATAATCCTGTCAGAAGTGAACTGCGGCTCGGACTGCTGAGCGGAAACTGACAGTACGCATTTTCAAATGCTATTCCCTGAGAAGCAAGACGGTCGATGCCCGGCGATTTTACCATTGGATGACCATAACACCCAAGGTCGTTGTTCATATCATCGACGGCGATGAAGAGTACATTCATCTTCTTTTGACCGGTGGAGCAGGAAGAGAGTGCCGTCGTTACCAGCAGGGGAGCGGATATCATTTTTAACAGATTTGTTTTCATTAGCTTGTGGTTTACATTGGAGGATTTGTGTTAATCAAATCTTAGTTGGATGTTAACAGTTAAAAGCGTGAAGTCGGAAGCTCGAAGCTGGACCAAGAAAGTTCCCCTCCCGGGAGGGGTTAGGGGTGGGTTTTTTACAGGGCATATTACAAGTAAATATTCTATATAAATATAGGATTTTTATATCTGAATAATGTGATCTGTAACAAATTGTCTGTCGTGAAATTCGGCAGGTAATGTATATTTACAGGGTAAACCTCGTCACAATGAAACATTCAATATCGTCTGTTATCTTTTTTATGTTCCTGCTTCAGGCAATCTATTGCCAGACATTTGAGTGGGAAAAAGCGCTGCCTGAGGAAGAAGGATTCTCACCGGAGAAGATACTTGCTTTGAGGGATACCCTTGTCCGATACAGAACGACATCAATTCTGGTCATCAGAAATGACAGGATCATACTTGAATGGTATGCCCCTGGCTGGGACGCTTCAAGGAAACATTACACCGCATCGCTGGCTAAATCGCTGGCAGGTGGAATGTCGCTGGCACTTGCACTTAATGACGGAAGACTCAAGGTCGATGATCCTGCCTGCCGCTACATCGATGGCTGGAAAAATGATCCTGAGAAATCAAAAATTACTATCCGGCATCTGGCCACTCATAGTTCCGGAATAGAGGATGCAGAGGTAACAAAGGAAGATCTTGAATATGCCCGTGATCATGGAATTACGATAAAGGACAAACACATGGACATCCCCGGATGGAAAGGTCAGTTCTGGCGCAGGGAACCTGATCCTTTCTCCGTTTCAAGGGATAAAGCCCCGGTAATTTTTGAGCCGGGTACGAAGTTTCATTATTCAAATCCGGGAATGGCATTGCTGGCCTATGCTGTTACTTCCAGTTACAAAGGCACGGAATACGAGGATATAAGGACTCTCCTCAGAAGGAGGATCTTTTCAGTAATTGGCATTAAGGACAGTGAGTGGGATATCGGATACGGAAAAACCTATGAAATTGATGGTCTGAAACTTGTCGCGAACTGGGGAGGGGCTTCGTTTACCCCTCGGGCAGTAGCAAGGACAGGCAGGCTTATGATGAATTACGGCAACTGGGAAGGCAGACAGCTTATTGATACGGCATGGGTCAAAGAATTGACCGGCTATGCCGGCACACCACTTCCACCCAGGAATGCAAAGCAACCGGCACCTGCCTGCGGACTGGGATGGTACAACAACTTCGATGGTGTGTGGGCCGATGCTCCCCGCGACCTTTTTCTTGGTTCGGGAGCCGGCAATCAAACTCTGATTGTTATTCCTTCCCTGAAGATCATTATTGTCAGGAACGGCGAGAATATGTTTGATGAAAACAAAGGAGAAGGCCATTACTATGGTGTTGTCAGTTATCTGATTAAAGGACTTATGGATGCCTTTAACGAAGCTCCTTATCCTAATAGCCCGCTGATAAGGGATGCGAAATTTGCACCTCTTAATACAATTGTAAGGAAAGCCTGTGACAGCGACAACTGGCCGCTTACCTGGGCTGCTGACGGTTACATTTATGCTGCTTACGGCGACGGTACAGGTTTTGAACCAAAAACTGAAAAGAAGCTCAGCCTGGGGCTGGCAAGGATATCCGGAGGGCCTGAAGATTTTGAGGGAGTAAACATCAGGTCGGCCACGGGTGAAAAAACCGGTGACGGCAGGAGAGGTGAGAAGGCCAGTGGTATGCTCTCTGTGGGAGGAACCCTGTATATGTGGCTCAGGAATGCTAACCGCGACGGAGGAGAAGCGAAGCTGGCATGGTCGGAGGATATGGGTGTAACATGGAAGTATTGTGAATGGACTTTCAGCGAAAGCTTCGGCTGTCCGACATTCCTGAATTTCGGAAAGAATTACCGTGATGCCAGGGACGCTTATGTTTATATCTATTCAAATGATGAAAACACAGCCTATAAAGCCTCCGACCGGATGGTGATGGCGCGTGTGCCGAAGAAAAAGATCACCGTGAGGGAAGAATATGAATTTTTTAAAGAGACCGACTCAGAGGGTAATCCGGTGTGGACATCAGCCATTAATGAAAGAGGTGCTGTTTTTGTGCATCCTGCGAACTGTTACCGCAGCGGAATAACATACAACAAGGGGCTTAAAAGATATTTTTGGTGTCAGGTTCATCCCACAAGTACCGATTCAAGGGGGCCCCGTTATCAGGGTGGGTTCGGCATCTATGAAGCTCCGGAGCCATGGGGTCCGTGGCATACGGTATTTTTCACAAAGGAATGGGACACTGGTCCGGGTGAGACATCTTCGTTACCGGTAAAATGGATGAGCCGCGACGGCAGGACCTGTTACCTGGTTTTTTCGGGAAATGATTGTTTCTCGGTAAGGAAAGTGGAATTTGTCATTAAATAACCCCCCAACCCCCCTGAAGGGGGGCTAGGAAGAGACCGAAGACGGAAGACAGATGACCGAAGAATTCCCCTTCTCCTTAAGCGGTGTGATTTCATTATGGATTTCTGGCATTATTGATGTTCAGGGATGGAGATGGCTGGTACGGTCCGTATCTTCCCCTGACAGCCTGCAGCCACCATCTTATTCCCGGATCATCAGCAGTGCCAGAGCCACCGGGACGGTGATTGGGACCTTCAGGAGGAACACATTGCAGCCATGTAGATGCCATCATATATCCTTCACCACGGTCGAAATGTTCAAATGAAGCTTTTATCTGAGCTTCCTTCATCTCTTCGGTATATATGCCAATGTTTATGTACTGATAGAGGTCAGGACCGTTGTTCCAGTCTTTTCCCTGCTTGCTGTATGATCCCCAGTACCCTCCCGGAGTTTTGGGCGCAGAACCTTCCGTTTCAGCATAGGGTATCCCTTTTTTCCTGTTGCTGTGGTGTATAGCCATATCGGCTTCAGGAGGCGGATCGCCTTTGAAGTTTGTAGCAATGACGTAAGTGTCATCGATATTCCTGGCTGCTGATACCATAAGGGCGGGATCGAATTTCCTGGCCTTCATTGCCATTCCCTCGTTATCGATGTCGATAATGACATTCCGGTAATTATTCTTTTTCAGCCATTTAACGGTATTGGCCACTGCCAGGTCAGCTTCTTTCTGTGTCCATGGCTCCCATTTTGCCTCTGAGGTGCTCCAGTAGAGGCATCCGACGAGGACGACGAATCCTTTTTTGTCGGCAGCTTCTATTAATTGAGACATACGTTTTGCATAAACAGGATCCAGTGAGGCGTCCTCACGGTAGCCTTTAATATCGCCGAAGCGTGATCCCATAAAATATACGCTGAAGGAGTTGAGGCCATAGCAAGCGAAAGTATCGATATGTGCAATCAGTTCTACCACAGCTTCATCAGAGATCAGGGCATTAGACATCCGGAGTCCTTTCAGCAGTATCTCCTGATCGTTTAGATAAGTTTTTTCGCCTTTGACAGAAAAAACATAATATGGATTATAATTGGTTGTGCAGCCTGCAATAAGCAGAAGAGAGAGGCTGAAGAATTTTAAAAGAATTTTTTTATTCATAATTCTCAGATATCAATCTTAATCAGTATCCTGACCCCCAGCTCGTTGACGTTGGGATTATCGAGGTAGGTAAACCTTTTAATGAGATCCACCCTTAAGAGATTCAGGATATTCGCGAGTCCTATGCTGCCTTCGATGTATGGCTTCTTCTCCAGGGTGTACGTCAGGGGGATCCCGTAACTGTCGACAGGAAATTCAAACAGATCGCTGTTTTTTGCGGGGTCATTATTGGCAGAAATACCCCCGTAGAGGACTTTCAGTGTTACCCACTCCCTTAATTTAAAGTTACGGATGACCGGAACTTTGTTGAGGATGAATCCGTTAAAGCAATAGTCGATGTTCAGCGAGGCATACCTGTCACTGACAAACTCGAGGAAATTCATGAGATTGTACGACTGCCTCTGATATGAATAGGTCTGGTTTGCCCTGTGCATGAACAGCAGAGGATAGGGGACCTCTCCAAAAATCTTCCCTGCCTCTAAAGTAATATCGGTATATCCGATTATTGAAACTATGTACCGCCTGGTAATATTCATCTGAAGCCTCAGATAATCATAGTCATTGAGAAACAACTGAGAACCGCCTGCTATTTTAAACTGGTATATTGGTTTTTCCCCGGGAAAGACAGTCCTGTAAACCTTCCCCTCATAAAATGTTTCATCAGGTGCATAACGCAGGTTAAGCCACAGTTCAGATATATCAATTGAAGGTGTTGCTGTTTCACCAGGACCGTAAATATCATTATTGAAAAACAGATTTCCTTCGGGCGACTGTCTTGTGAAGCTGAATCCGGTGTTGTAGGAGAAGTGGTTTCTGAACTCGTTGAGATGTTCAATCCTGAAGGTCCTGTTCAGCAGGAATTTATCGCTTACGCCCCTTTTTAGTGAGAAGAAAATGTTATCGGGAAGTATCATGAGCAACTCCTGTCCAGGAATCCTGATGTCCTTCATGTAGCTCATCCTGAGTGATTTGACAGGAAATTCATAAATTGTCCGGGGGGTGAATGACCAGGTCATCGAGGCTCCGTATTTGAATCTTTTATCGTCGATCCCGAATGCAGTATAGCCCTCCAGGGTGAGCTTCTTACTGAAATCGGTCGATGTTCTGGCACCGATCCTGAATCTTTGTCCTTCTACCCTGTTGTAGCTGTAGAAGCTGCTCGATGGTCCCAGCTCAAACTTTCCGGCTTTAAGGTAACCTGAGCTCAGAAAGAGAGCAAAATCCATTCTGCGTCTGAAAGCCGGAAGATGGCGGAGAGAGTCTATTGTACTGTAAATATCCGTCTCTGTTTTCGTAAGGGGCACGAACCTGTTCGTTTCCCAGTAGGCGGGATCCTTAACTTCGGTCAGGGCAGTTTCATCTTTGCCCTGACCGGTGAAGAACGATTCACTGCGCGGCTCATTAATCCTGTAGTTTCTGAAATATGTTGTTCTCTGTCCGAAAAGGCCCATGGTGTTTTTCGCTATACCCACATCTATGGCTATTTCCTCCCTGGCAAGAAGCCATGCATCGTGTCCGAAGTGTTCAAAGTCCTGGGTAATAACTATATCCTGTATCCAGTCGATGTTTATGCTTTTGTTAATGCCCATGTCGATGCGACGTATTGCGTAACTGCTGTCCATAGCCACGTATATATTTCCATGGAAGAGGAAATCTGTCTTATTCCTTGGCTCAAAGAACAACCTTATGCATTTCAGGTCGTTTAGCGGAAGCGTATCGATGATGTAATATCTGTAGAAAGCCGGTGCTGTTGCTGCAACCGGGCTCAGGAACTTGCTGGTGAGGAAAAAGATCTCGGCATCATAGATATTTATGTCCTGATAAAGATAGTTGAGATAGGCTGTGACACCTTTTCTGTCGATATATTCGTCGAGATTTATTGATTTTTCAGCTACAGTGATCTCTTTCTCAGTTTCGGGAGATTTCCTGTAATAATATTCTGATATCGATTCTTTTATAAACACAGGAAGTATATTGTTTCCAACCCGTTGTGTTGTATCGATGTTTTTAAAGATGAAGCCGAACTTCCCTGATGAATTTTTCGATTTAAAATCCTCGCTTATATTGCTGATGGCGAACTGTATCTTTTCATATTTGTCGTATTCGATGAAATCGCAGGCTTCCGGTTTGTTTGTTTCCTTGTGATCAATGACATTCCTGATCAGCTCGACGGCAGGGTTATCCTTGTTCCTGTAAGCCTTCCTCACCGGTTTCACTATAACCTCGTCGAGAGCGATCGAAGCGAGTGTAAGCTTCACATCCACTGTCTGTTCACGCCCGGCACTAATGGTACGTATTTCGGTATTGTAACCCACGAAGGAAAATACCAGTGTTGTGGCATTTGCTGATGTTTCGATAGTATACCTGCCTTTCTGGTCGGTAACGGTACCTACTGTGGTTCCTTTAAAGTAAACGGAAACGAAAGAGACAGGATCTCCTGTAAGTTCATCAGAGACAGTTCCTTTGATCAAAGTTGACTGAGGCTCAACAGCCAGTGAGGAGAAATTCGCCGAGAGGACCAGCAAAAGTATTAGCAGGTGTCTATGGCGGATTATAAAATTCATATTTATTATCGGATCCTCTATTCCTGTGGGTTCAAAGGTAAAAAATAAAATACCAATCCTCTTATCGTTTTTCCTCAGCCGTTTTTGTATCTTTATAAGCAGGCTGCTTTTTAATGCATAAATTATTAATTATGAAGCTGTATTTATTGGTTTTACTGTTTTTAGCATGGTCGTTGAATATGACCGCACAGTACAGTGCCGGGATCGGAAGAAAGGTGATCACACCCGACATCCCGGTATGGCTGTCAGGATATGCCAGCCGCAATAAGCCGGCTGACGGAGTCCTTCATGATCTCTGGGCAAAGGCTCTGGCCGTTGAGGATGAGAAAGGTAACCGTATTGTAATCGTGACCCTCGACATTATTGGATTATCTCATGAACTCTCGGAAAAGATAACAGAAACAATAAGTTTGAAGCATAGATTATCCCGTTCACAGCTTCTTCTGAACACTTCACACACACACTCGGGGCCCGTTATCTATCCTTCTCTCGGGATTATGTATGATCTCGGGAAGGAAGAGATGGGAGCTCTCGTGAAATATCAGAAGAAGCTGACCGAAGGTATTGTCGAAGCTGTCGGCATGGCGATAGGCGATCTCAGTCCTGTTAGTATTTTCATTGGTCATGGCTCTGCAGGATTCGCTGTCAACCGGCGACAGCAGACAGAAAAGGGCATGGTGATAGGAGTTAACAAGGAAGGACCCGTTGACCATGATGTTCCCGTACTGAAGGTCGAGACTCCCGAAGGACAACTTAAAGCTGTTCTATTCGGTTATGCATGTCATAACACGACACTCGACATATACCAGGTTAATGGTGATTATGCAGGTTTTGCCCAGATAGAGATCGAAAAAGCAAATCCCGGTGTTACAGCTATGTTCATCGCCGGATGCGGGGCCGATCAGAACCCGGATCCCCGCAGATCGGTGGAAATGGCACAACGTCACGGGAAAGAACTTGCTTCGGCGGTGTGTGAAGTGCTTGAGGGTGAATTTAAGACTGTCGGCACTCCTGTCAGAACCGGTTTTGCCTCCGTTGACCTGGAGTTAGCTCCGGTGTCCATGGAAAGTTACAATCAGGACCTGGCCGGGGAAAACCGTTACAAAGCGGCCAGGGCACAGTTCATCCTGAGTGCGATGGATAAGGGATATGATGTGAACAGTCTGGTATATCCTGTTCAGGCAGTAAGATTTGGGAAGGATTTCACGATACTGGCTCTGGGAGGCGAAGTGGTGGTCGATTATTCGCTTATCTCAAAGAAAAGATATCCGAAGGAAAACCTTTTTGTGGCAGGCTATTGCGGAGAGGTTCCGTGCTATATCCCTTCTGCCAGGATACTCAGGGAGGGCGGTTATGAGCCTGAAACGAGCATGATATACTATGGCATGCCCGGTCCGTTCTCTGAAAATGTCGAAGCAAAAGTCTTTTCAGCTATCGACAGGGTTATGAAAAAAACCGGGGCAAAGCCCGTAACAAGAAATTATACCACCGCTTTTTGAACAGGGATTACTGCTTTAAATTCAGAAGTTCCAGAAAACGTCCGAAGAAGAAAGTGTTATCATGGATACCTGAAAATGATTCAGCCCCGGGTCCAAATGAGAAAACCGGAACCATCACGCCGGTATGGCTGCCCGATTGGATGAAATTTGATTTCACGGTTCTATTATTCAGATCACCGCCTGTAAGGGTCAGTCCTCCGGTTTCGTGATCAGCAGTAACAACAATAAGTGTTTTACCATCTTTTTCGGCAAATTCTTTTGCCACGGCAATGGCTTTGTCCATATCGATGACTTCCGAGGTAATATAGTCAAAATCTTTGTCATGTCCTCCCCAGTCGATCATTGATCCTTCCACCATCAGGAAAAATCCGTCATTATCCCTGCTTAAGGTTTCTATCGCTTTTGCTGTGATTGCGGCAAGAGTTCCCATTCTGCCTTCTGATGCTTTCGGCATATGTCCCTTTGCCAGCAGACCGGCAATTTTCGGTGAAGTGGATTTCTTGAGATCTTCGAGAGTATATACAACGTCGTAGCCTTGTTCTTTAAGAGTCAGGGTAAGATCTTTTCCGTCTTCACGTTTCGTGAAATTATCTTCACCTCCTCCAATGAAAACATCGGCAGTGCCCTTTAAAAAGTCAGCAGCTATCTCCTCATAATTATTCCTTGAAACATTATGTGCAACGAATGAAGCCGGAGTTGCATGCGTTACTGAAGAGGTACTTACAACACCGGTTGCAAGGCCATTCCTCCTGACAATCTCGGTGATTGAGGTGAGTGCTGTCGAATCGGGAGCAGTTCCTATCATACCGTTTTTCGTTCTGGTGCCGCTGGCAAGCGCAGTTCCTCCTGCTCCTGAGTCGGTAACATAGTTGTTAGAAGAAGAGGTATTGCTGAATCCACTAAATGGGAATGATTCCAGAACAAGAGGTTCATCACTCACCGACATTGCCCCGTATACCTGTGCAGTTCCCATCCCGTCGCCGATGAAGAAGATAATATTTCTGACTTCAGGAGTGACTGAAGTTGTCTGCATCCTGTTAACTGAACAGCCTGAAAGCAAAATACCTGTGAGAATGATTGTACTTAAGAATGGTTTGACTTTGGGTATCATTGTTTTAAATTTATTATTTCAATTGTTTTTGATGCCGCAAAGATACTTAATTGTTGTATCTTTTTGGCTAAATTTGTATAACATCGGATCATGATAAAAGTTCATTCTGCATGAAGGTTTCAGGTTTCACTTTCATTCGCAATGCTGTTAAGTTTGACTATCCTGTTGCTGAGGCTTTAATGTCCATTCTACCTCTTTGTGATGATTTTTACGTTGCGGTTGGTAATTCGGATGACAACACCGAAGAACTGGTTAAGTCGATCGATCCTGAGAAGATTAAGATCATCAATACAATCTGGGATGATTCTCCTGAATCGAAAAAAGGAGGTAAGGTCTTTGCATCAGAGACCAACAAGGCTTTCAATGCCATTCCTGTTGATTCCGACTGGGCTTTCTATATCCAGGGAGATGAAATTGTGCATGAGAAATATCTTGATGCCATCAGAGCTGCAATGGAAAGATGGAAGGACGACAGGCTGGTTGACGGTTTGCTTTTCAACTATCTTCATTTTTACGGCTCCTACGATTACGTGGGCATTTCACAGCGATGGTACCGGAGGGAGATCAGGATCATCAGGAACGACAAGTCGTTTTACTCCTATCGTGATGCGCAGGGTTTCAGGAAGGGAGATAACCAGAAGCTTAACGTGAAACCTGTCGACGCTTATTTCTATCATTATGGCTGGGTTAAGAAGCCCGAAATGATGATGAACAAGATAAGAAATACATCGACTTTTTATGAGGATATTCCGTGGATACAGAAAATGAGCAGGGGTGGCGGCTTTTATGATTATTCAAAGATAGACGCACTTAAGGTCTTTGACGGAACGCATCCTGCCGTTATGGCAAACCACATAAAACGAAAAAACTGGGAGTTTGAACATGATATCTCCTTCAACAGGTTTTCAATGAAATATAAGGCGAAGCTATTTCTTAAAAAATACCTGGGGATCAATACTTTTTATGAAAACTTCAGGATAATATAAGATTTTATAAATCAATTAGTTTAAAACCTATTATGATGAAAAAACTATTTCTGGCTTTGGTGGTCTTCATTTCGGTTCCGCTTATTGCCCTTACCCAGACGAAATTTAACGGGCTTGAGATGAATATGGGAAATCTGTACAGGCTCTCCGACGCTAAGTCGAGATCGATAAGTCCTGAGAATTTTACAGGTGAAAAAGGCAGGGGAGGCATGGCTGATCCGGCCGACAAGGATAAGGCTAATACGGCCAATGCTTTTAATGCGGCCCGCGACCTCGGACAGGGGTGGAAGGTGAATCCCTATGTAAGGATCAAGCCCGGCGAGACTTTTACCCTGGCCGATATTGAAGGTCCCGGTGCAATTCAGCATATCTGGATGACTCCTTCGGGCAACTGGCGTTACAATATTCTCAGGATATACTGGGATGATGAGAAGGATCCTTCCGTGGAATGCCCTGTAGGCGATTTCTTCGCTATGGGATTCGGTTCATACGCACAGCTTTCATCTCTGGCAATATGTGTAAACCCGGGAAGTGCTTTCAACTGTTACTGGACAATGCCATTCAGAAAACGTTGCAGGATAACAATGGAAAATACCGGCGATGCTGATCAGATGACTCTCTACTACCAGATCGACTATACGCTCACCGAAGTACCTGCCGATGCAGCTTATTTTCACGCACAGTGGCGCCGGCAGGATCCTTCTGTGAATTCAGATTATACGATAATTGACGGAGTGAAGGGCAAAGGACACTATGTAGGCGTTTACATGGCCTGGGAAGTTCACAATAACGGATGGTGGGGCGAAGGTGAGATAAAATTCTTCATCGACGGCGATAATAAATTCCCGACTATCTGCGGAACCGGCACCGAGGATTATTTCTGCGGATCATATGATTTTGACACTAGAAAAAAGAATGAAGCCGGTGTGGAACTGGTAAACTACACTGAATTCTGCACTCCATATGCAGGACTGCACCAGGTTGTAAGAGGTGACGGCCATTACCAGATCATGCAGCGCTTTGGAATGTACCGCTGGCATGTTATGGACCCTGTGAGATTTGAAAAGGACCTTAAGGTTACGATCCAGGATCTTGGATGGCATCAGGGTAGCAGATATCTTCCCCAGAAATCTGATATTGCATCAGTGTGCTACTGGTATCAGGCCGAACCTCATGCAAAATTTCCGGCTGTTCCGGGCTGGAGAGGGTTGGAAAATCATTAAAACATATTAAAATATAACATTATGAAGAAAGAGATAAAACGCCGCAAATTCATTTCGGATGCCTCAATGGCCACGCTGGGAGCAATAGGTTCTGCAGGATTTCTTACGTCGTGCAGCGAAAAAAAAGGAAGTAAAACGGAGGAAATACTCCCAGAGCTGCTTACACAGGCTCCTGACGGCAGAGTGTTGAAAGCCGGACTTATTGGCTGCGGAGGCCGGGGAACAGGTGCAGCGGTTAATTTCCTGAATGCAGGCCCCAACCTACAGATTACAGCCCTGGGAGATGTGTTCAGAGATAAGCTCGATCAGTGCAGGCAGAAACTGAAGGAGCAGAAGAATGTAGACGTTGCCGATGAGAATTGTTTTATTGGCTTTGACAGCTATCAGAAAGTAATTGACTCCGGTGTCGATATTGTATTGCTATGTACTCCACCTCACTTCAGACCGGCCCACATTGAAGCCTCCATTAATGCAGGGAAACATATATTTCTTGAGAAACCATGTGCCGTTGATCCTGTGGGAGCAAGATCGGTCCTGGTTGCTGCCGAGAGGGCAAAGGAAAAAGGACTGAGTATGGTAAGCGGAACCATCCGAAGGGTACAGAAGGATTTCATGGAGACACGCCGCAGGGTAATGAACGGCGCAATTGGAGAGATAGTGAGCGCCCATGTGATAAGGAACGGAGGTTCCCTGTGGGTGATAAAAAGAGAACCCGGATGGACTGACATGGAATACATGCTCCGAAACTGGGCTAACTTCTGCTGGCTGTCCGGCGATCATATCGTGGAGCAGTTCATTCACGAAATTGACGTCATGAACTGGTATATTGGCAAAAACCCTGTGCGGGCGATAGGTTGGGGTGGCCGCCAGAGAAGGATCACAGGCGATCAGTACGATTTCTTCAGCATTGAATATCTCTATGACAACGGAATGCATACACATTGCGCTGCAAGGCAAATAACCGGATGCAGTAATCTCACAAAACAGTTCATTGTCGGAACGGAGGGATTTGCCAATGCAAAAGGAACCATCTATAACCTGAAAGGAGAGGAGATATGGACCTATCCAAAACCGGAGGAAGGATCAACGGATGAAACATGGAAGGTGACCGATCCTTTTGTTCAGGAACACATCAACCTGGTAACCGGAATAAGAACGGGCAAAATTGTCAATGATGCAGTTGCTCAGGCGTATTCCACCCTGATAACAATAATGGGAAGAATGTCGGCCTATACCGGTAAAGATGTGACATGGGATGAAGTTCTGAACTCCGACATGCGCCTTGGCCCGAAAGTATACGAGTTCGGTTCAGTGGCGGGCATCCCCGAAGAAGTTCCGGTGGTGGGTATTCCTCCAAGATGAACAAACAGGTAATTGTAACAAAAAAAAGGAAATATGAACAGACGTCAATTTACCAGACAGGCGGGTCTTGCATCTGCATTGATAGCATCGGCACCGCTGACAGGTTTTTCGTACATGGCTGCACCCCAGTCAGGCAGTATAGGAAAAGGTATAATGTGGGGAAGCATTGGTTACGGAACAAGTATCATGGAAAAATTCCAGGCGGCTAAAGCTGCAGGTTTTGAAGGAGTCGAACCCAACAGCCATCTCGACAGAAAAGAGGTTCTCAAAGCTGCTGAAGCCACCGGATTGAAGATCCCCAGTGTCTGCGGATCGCAGCACTGGAAGGCTCCTCTTTCACACGCCGATCCGAAAGTCAGGGAACAGGGATTGGAAGCCCTGAAGGTAACGATTGAAGATGCAAAAGCCTATGGGGCCGACACCATCCTGCTAGTTCCCGGGCGTGTTGATGCAACTGTCAGTTATGACGACTGCTGGCAGAGGACCACGGAAGAGATCATGAAGGCGGTACCGCTTGCCGAGAGTTATAATATCCGGATCGCAATAGAAAATGTATGGAACAACTTCCTTCTTAGTCCGCTGGAAGCAGCATACTATATCGATCAGTTCAACAGCCAGGCAGTAGGTTTCTATTTCGATTGCGGGAATGTACTGGTTTATGGCTGGCCTGAACAATGGATAAGGATACTCGGTAAACGTATAGCGAAAGTCCATATAAAGGAATACAGTAAAAAAATTGCAGACACCCAGGGCAAATCGGCAGGTTTCAAAGTCAAGCTGCTTGACGGAGATGTCAACTGGCAGGAGGTAATGAAGGCGCTCGTTGAGATTGGCTATAACAGCTGGGCCACTGTTGAAATGCCAGGCGGCAATACCCCCGAAGGACTTAAGGATCTATGCGACAGGCTGGGTAAAATACTGTCAAGTTAAGTGCATACACTAAATTCTGTAGCCGTTTGTTTATATTGTTAATAATCAGATCAATTGGTGTAAAAATGAAAATCAGAAGCTTAATTTTTTTACTGACATTTGTTGCAGTGATCTCAGCGGTTTCATCCTGCGGCAAAACAAGCAAAAAGGAAGATACTAAACATGCTGAAATCTGGAGTGTTGAGAAAGCACAGGAGTGGTATACTATTCAGGGCTGGCTCAGAGGCTGTAATTTCATCCCGTCGACAGCGATAAATCAGCTGGAGATGTGGCAGTCTGAGACTTTCGATCCTGTGACAATTGACATAGAGCTCGGATGGGCAGAGGAGATTGGTATGAATTGTATGAGGGTTTATCTTCACCATCTTGCCTGGGAGACCGACAGGGAAGGTTTTAAAAGGAGGATGGATGAATATCTGAGAATTGCCACCAGTCATGGTATAAAAACCATATTCGTGTTCTTTGATGATTGTTGGAATCCGACATACAAGGCAGGAAGACAACCTGACCCGGAACCAGGTATTCATAACTCGGGATGGGTAAGAGATCCCGGTGATCTTCTTTTCACGAACCCGGAAATTATTTCAGTCCTGGGGGAGTATGTCAGGGATATACTGAACACCTTCGGTAACGATGAACGTATTGTCCTATGGGATCTTTACAACGAACCAGGAAATTCGGGTTATGGCGATAAATCGCTGCCTCTTCTTGAAAAGGTCTTCCAGTGGTCCAGGGAAGCAGATCTGTCACAACCGGTATCAGCAGGGGTATGGCGAAATGATCTTGCGGCACTCAACAGATTCCAGCTCGATAATTCAGATGTGATCACTTATCATAACTATAAGGATCCGGAGAATCATCAGGTCATGATCGATTCACTCAGAAAGTATAACCGGCCTTTGATTTGCACCGAATATATGGCAAGGAAGCATAACAGCTTATTTACCAATATAATGCCATTGCTAAAGGATCAGAATATAGGGGCAATAAACTGGGGACTGGTTTCCGGAAAGACGAATACAATCTATGCCTGGGATACACCCATTCCTGATGGTTCTGAGCCGGAATTATGGTTCCATGATATTTTCCGTAAAGACGGAACAGCTTACCGCGGCGATGAGCTTCAGGTTATTCTTGATCTGACAGGAACCAATAAAAGGTTATAAAAAACTGAAAAAACCAACCTGGCCGGTGTAAAAATAGCTGTTGCAGAATAGGTCAGTGACAAATTATTTCATATAAGCGTGACGGACACCTCTGTCCCTTTCTTTTCGGCTGAGAGATAACCGGCGTAGATTGTAGCGATAGTATCTGCAGCGAGCCTGCTGTCGCTTTCGAGGGACTCTCCGAAGGCTGCTGTTCTGTAAAAGGCTTCCATTTCATGCTGGTAGCCTGTGAACCAGCTTTCGTCGGGAGATACCGACGACCAGCCCTGCTTTGTCTCCGTCTTCTCAACAATATATACATCGCTGAAATGCCTTTCATCAGGTGTGTATGTCTGCATGGCATTGTTTGGGCTGATGTTGCAGATGGTCCGGTGATTATTCGTGTTGACTTCGATCCAGTTATGGACACCACCCATTACAAGCTCGCTTGCGAAAATGTCGGCAAATGTACCGTCTTTAAATATGATATGCATCTGGGCGAAATCTTCGATATCGGTATAGGTAGTTCTCAGATGACCTTCATCCCTGTATCCGGCCATACGGGTAACAGCATGTGTACGTGCCGATATTGCAGCCGGGCGGATGGGATTTCCGTCCCTTGCTTTTCCTTCCACCTGTTTGAAGTAGAGGGCTGCTGACAAAGGATGGCATCCTTTGCCTATCATTGATCCGCCTCCTGACAATTTCCATATTCCGTATGACAGGGAATGGGATCCTGAGTGCGATTCTTCGCCGTGGATCCACAGTATCTGGGCTTTTGTTTTTTCGAGCATGTCCTTTTCCTTTATAACCGAAGGAGCATAAACCCAGTTTTCAGCATACATTATCCTGCCTTTGCTTTTTTTCTCGGCATCGATCATGTTGCTGATGCTGTTAAGAGTCTTTTCAAGCCCTTTTTCACGGGAAAATGTATCGCCATGAAATCTGTCGCTGCCGTCGCCGAAATATCCGGTAAATGGTTTTTCCACAACAACATGTTTATCTCCTGCAAGGGCAGATATCACGATTGGTTCGTGAGTTGAAGGGGGAGTACACACATGTATCACATCGGCGTTTTCGATCATCTCATCGATACTGCCGAAAGCCTTCAGGTTACGTTGACGGGTGAACTGATCCAGTCTTTCTGCTGTAGGTGAGTAGGCACCGGTGATGTCGATTTTTACTGAATGCACTCTTAAAAGGGCATCATAATGGAACCTGGCTGCATAACCTGATCCGGCGAAGCCTGCACGTATGGTTTTCTCAGACATGATAATTGTTATTTTATTTTTTTAATACCCATATTCCACAGTGTGAAGCTGAAAATGTCGGCATATTGTTCAATGGTTTTGCTTACAGGTGTCCCTGCACCATGGCCTGCCATGGTTTCTATCCTTATCAGGACAGGTGCCTTTCCGGCCTGTTTTGACTGGAGGCGGGCTGCAAATTTGAATGAATGGGCCGGAACTACCCTGTCATCATGATCGCCGGTAGTCACAAGAGTTGCAGGATATTCCACTCCTTCCCTGATGTTGTGTACAGGAGAATATCCAAGGAGGTAGCGGAACATCTCCGGATTGTCATCGGCAGTTCCGTAATCATAAGCCCAGCCTGCTCCTGCTGTAAACTTATGATAGCGGAGCATATCCATAACTCCTACAGCGGGAAGTGCAACTCTGAAAAGTTCCGGCCTCTGTGTCATAACAGCTCCGACAAGAAGTCCTCCGTTTGATCCTCCCCTTATCGAAAGGTACTCAGGAGAAGTATATTTGTTATTTATCAGGAATTCTGCCGCTGCAATAAAATCATCAAAAACATTCTGCTTATTCATTTTAGTGCCTGCGAGATGCCATTTTTCTCCATATTCTCCACCTCCCCTTATGTTCGGAACAGCATATATGCCACCGTTTTCGAGCCACCAGGCTGTTGTAATACTGAATCCTGGTGTTGATGAGATACTGAAACCGCCGTAACCATAAAGCATTGCAGGGTTTTTACCGTTAAGGGGAGTGCCTTTCCTGTAAGTAATTATCATCGGAATTTTTGTCCCGTCTTTCGATGTATAAAACACCTGTTCTGAAATATATTCATCTCCGTTAAAGTCAACATCTGGTTTTTTGTATACGGAAGCTTCTCCCGATACGGGATCGAGCCTGAAAATCGAAGACGGAGTGATATAGTTAGTGAAAGAATAATAAATTTCCCCGTCATCTTTTTTCCCGCTGAAACCTCCGGCAGAACCTGGTCCGGGGAGCTCTATCTCGCGGATCATTTTTCCTGATTTGTCGTACTGGTATACCTTGCTTATTGCATCTTTGAGGTAACTGGCAAAGATGTATCCTGCTCCTGTTGAAGGTTCGAGAACATCTTCACTTTCAGGAATAAAGTCGACCCAGTTTGCCATTCCTGGATTTTTTGCATCAACAGTTACGATCTTCCTGTTGGGGGCATTATGGTTGGTATGGATAAACAGCGTGGGCCCTTCGTTATCAATTACATAGCTGTCGCTGTCGAAATCGTCTGCCATAATCCTGAAAGGTGAATTATTTTCCGACAAATCTTTGATGTATAGTTCATTACCTGTTGTTGATATTGAAGCAGTGACAATAAGATAGCGGTGGTCTTCGGTAAGATATCCGTTAACATATCTTCTTTTGAGGTCGGAGCCGAAAACTATCTCATCATCTGATTGTGAGGTTCCGATTTTATGGTAGTAAAGCTTATGGTGGTCGGTCATTGCAGATAACTGGCTGCCATCGGGTTTGTCGTAGGTTGAGTAATAAAATCCCTCGTTACCTTTCCAGGCGATACCTGTAAATTTTGCATCCACGATTGTATCGCCCATCGATTCTTTTGAAACTGCATCCATGACTATTATTTTCCTCCAGTCGGACCCCCCTTCCGAGATGGAATAGGCCAGTAAGCTTCCGTCTTTAGAGAACCCCATTTCACTGAGAGAGGTTGTCCCGTCGGCTGAAAAAGTGTTAGGATCGAGAAAAAGCTCCTGTTCACCTCCCTCTTTCTGCCGGTAATAGACGTACTGGTTCTGAAGTCCGTCGTTTTTGGCAAAATAGATGTAATCACCTTCTCTGAAAGGCATTCCGAATTTCTCATAGTTCCACATATCCGTAAGCCGTTTCCTGACAGCTTCCCTGAAAGGTATTTTTTCGAGATATCCGAAGGTTACCAGATTTTGTGCCTTAACCCAGGCGGCGGTCTCTTCCGACATGTCGTCCTCCAGCCAGCGGTAAGGATCAGGCAAGGGGGTTCCGAAAATCGTGTCAACCACATCACCAGTCCGGGTAGCAGGATAGGTAATGGTTTCCGGAAGCTTATTCTTACAGGCAGCCATAAGTGCTGCAATCGATAACAGAAAGATAAGTCTTGTCATGGTACTCTATATTTATTATTTTATAATGCAGCTCAACAATGATCAAATTTAAGGATAATTGCATAAAAAAAGCCCTAATATTTGAGATTCTCGTTAATTATCAGGGCGATCATCTTCTGACCGTCGGGATTAAGATGAACTCCGTCGGAAGTTAGCTGTTTGAAAACAGGTTCAAGGATATTACAGGTATTTATGAATATTACAGATCCTTCTCTGGCGATTGTTTCAAGTTCTTTGTTCAGCTGTGAAACCCGGTCCATTCCTCCTGCGTATTTTTCTCCCACCAGTTCATCGGGACCAAACGGGGGAGGAGAAACAATATAGATCACAGGCCTGTTCTTATGCAGTTTATTAATTTTTTCAACTTCGGCAATTAACTTTCTCATGTTGCCGGGGACTATCTGAAGGGAATCTTTGAAAACAGATTTACAGTCATTGGTGCCTATCATGAAAATTATCCTGTCGATATGGCCCAGCTTTGAATAAGCTGTATTCATATAGTTTTCAATATTTAAAAGCGTATTGAGTGAGGTGCGGCCATTATTGTTGAAACCAATTGTATTTCCGGAGATGGAAATATTGAAGATAGTATCATTGGTCCGGATCTGTTTCAGCTGATATACCCAGCCAAACGGCAGTGCTCCGTTCGAGTCACCTATTGTAAGGATATTAAGGGATTTGTCTTTTTGATTTCCGGCTTTTTCTTTTTCTGATGAAGGATTGGAATAACTGCATGATGATGTAATTAAAGCTGCAATTATCAACAATGAAGAGAATCTGCGATACTTCATATTTATTTTTTTATTTTTCCCAATAATACACTTTCCAGCCGTTTTTTAAGGCAATTTTTCTCAGCTTTTTGGGGGGATTGACGCAAACAGGGTTACCGACTATTCTCAATGCCGGGAGATCGGCCATTGCATCTCCATAATACCATGCATCCCCGGTTTTGCTGTTATTTTTTTCACAATATGCCTTCAGCCTGATGGCTTTCTCTGCTCCGAAACAAAACTTTCCGATAGTTTTTCCGGTGAGTATGCCGTCTGAATATTCCATGCCGGAGCAAAGAGTGTCATCCAGGCCCAGATGGCGGGCCATCATTGAACAAAGAGGGGTGACTGTAGATGAAAGCATAACCAGTCCTGCATTTCTCTTCCTGTGAAACTCAAGTTCCTGTTTTACCTGAGGGTATATCGATGGTTTAAGAACATTGCTGAACACTTCCTCGCAAAGCTTCTCAAATATTTCAACAGGAATATTTTTTACCCAGGAACCCATTTTTTCAATTGCTTTTTCGGGTCTGACAAGTTTAAGCCGGTATCCTGCCAGCAATCCTATGGCCCTTGCCATGACGGATTTTCGGAGCATACCTTTTCTGTAAGCAGTTTTGACCAGTTCTTTACCGCTTACCGAACCTGTGATGGTGTGGTCGAGGTCGAAAAAAGCAAAATAGTTTTTTCCCGTACTGTTAGTTTCTGAAGAAATGTTTTCCATCTTTATTATAGATGATGTTCAGTGCACCTGGCAGAACTTTTACACGGAATTTTTCGGAAAAATATATTTCTCCGTCGACATGGAAGGGTACTTTTTCAGTGAATTCTATGTCGATCGATGGTGACTGGAAATAGTTTACTCTTTTGTCGAGAATATGTTCTCCTTTTGGCACTTTCAGAAGCAGACGCAGTCGCTGGACGAGGTTGAGTCTCTTAATTGAACAAACGTCCAGGAGTCCGTCGTTTGCGAGGGCTTTTGGCGTCAGGAAGAAGCCTCCTGCAAATCTCCGTCCGTTGGCAATGGTGTTGATAAAGCAGTCTGTCTCATGATGATCATTTCCACTCAGTATTTTCATTCTTTTTTCCCTGAAGAAGAACAGGGTTTTGACAATGTGCCAGATATATTTGTGAGGACCTCCTCTTTTTACTTCACCTGATTCAGAATAATTTTCTGCTGCTACCTGTGCGTCGAAGCCGAGCCCCATGCCGTTAAGGAATACCTTATCGTTGACAATTCCGGCATCCATAGCTATGGTGTCAATTGCGAAAAATGAATCCCATTCCTTTTCTCCAAAGCGATGGGGGAATCCTAAAATCTGTATGAAATCATTTCCTGTTCCGGCAGGGATTATCCCGGTAATTACATCTTTCCTGTTAATGAGCGGCCTTGCCATTTCGTTCATTGTACCGTCACCACTTACACATATTATGTATTTGTATCCCTGGTCGTAAAATTTTTCCGATAACTCCGTGGCATGTCCGGGTCTTTCAGTGAAGACAATATCAGAATCCAGCGAACGGGCTTTTATCTGTCTTTCAATTTCCGGAACAAGTGTTAGTGCGAAACCGTTTCCAGCTACCGGGTTTACAATGAATACCCATTTGCCTGTTTTTCCTTTTTCCATATTAGTAATTTAGGTTGAGTAATCAACTCGCATGCATTTAGCTCAGTAAGGTGATTCAGGATAAAAAAATATTTGTATGCTTCATCACTCCTGATAACGCACACTGTCATGATTTCTGGTTTTTGAGGTAAGCGGATTCAATTATGGTTTTAACTGTCTGGATAATCTCATCATCGGTTTTGCCGATAAGTTCTTCTCTTGGTATAGGCTTGTGTATCACTGCCGTTAGCTTCGATCCAAAATCGATATAGTAACGGTTTTTAGGTTTAAGATCATAGAATCCGTTAAGTGTAACAGGTTGTATGCCAATATTTCTCGACTTCAGCAGATATATAAATCCCCTGTAAAACGGATTAACCCTTCCATTTAATGTTCTTGTTCCTTCTGGGAAGATTGCTATTGACCGGTCTTTACCTTTTTCCAGGAGTTGTTCCAGCATATGCCGGGTATTCCTGATTGTCGGTTCTTTGTATGGAATATAGTCGATCAGTTTAAGATACAACCTGAACACCGGGATTTTAAGCAGACGTTCGTGACCGAACCAGGTGGCTTCCGGGAATATTGCGACAATTGCGAGGATGTCGAAAAGACTTGAATGATTTGCAATAATAATGTTGTTCCGGGTTTTGTCAATATTCTCCCTGCCTTCGATGCGAAGTTTCTTGAACATGATAAGGAAAACAGACCTCGAAAATAACATGGTCATTATCTGTACCGGTTTTTTGGCTTTGATCCAGGTAAGGGGGATAACCAGCAGGACCCCAATGGCTGTATAGACATACAGGAAGCCGAACACAGGTATTGTCAGAATTTTCCAGACTGAGGAATACATTTTGTTGTCTTATAACACCGGCAAAGTAAATCGATTTTCTTTAAAAAGATTTAACTAATGAATTTTTCACACTCTTAAATATGCTCTGACTTTTTACTGCGGCCTGATCGTAACCTGTTAATTCATGCGATGAGACAGGAACAGGCTGAACCGTTTTTTTTCAAAATTTCCTTGCAATCGGTTGCATATATTGAAAAATATTGACTTATTTTGGTAATTTGAAAAGTCAGGCTGAAAAACCTGACCATACAGTCAAGTAAAAGGTAAATTTAAGGTAAACGAAAAATGAGTGAACTACTTGCACAGCTGTCAAATTGTGTCGAATTCGGAAAGATCGACAAAGCCTCTCCATATCCCCCCAACCTTAAAGGGCAGGAAGGTGCCGACGAAATAGCCAGACGGGCGCTCGAAGAAGGTATTAAACCCGACGAAATTCTCGAGAAGGCCCTGATACCTGCGATGGCCGTTGTTGGTGACAAATTCAGCAAAAAGGTCATATATGTACCTCAGATGCTGATGGCTGCCAAGGCAATGAGCAGCGCCATGAAACACCTGAAGCCATTTTTTCAGTCGGGAGAGACGAAAAGGAAAGGGAAATTTATTATCGGCACGGTGTCAGGTGACCTTCACGACATAGGTAAAAACCTTGTTGCCATGATGATAGAGGGAGCAGGTTGGGAAATAATCGACCTGGGCGTTGATGTAAATACTGATAAATTTTTAAAAGCAATTAATGACAATCCCGGTGCTGTTGTGGGATTATCAGCTCTTCTTACCACTACCATGGAAAATATGAAAAAGACCGTGGAAGAGATAAAGGGTAATTATTCCGGAGTCACTATGCTTGTAGGCGGAGCCCCTGTTACTATGGACTATTGTATTAAGATAGGTGCCGATTTCTATTCTCCCGACCCCCAGGGTGCAGTCAATTATCTTAACCAACTTGTCGCAAAATGATAACCACACTTAAAGGTAAGAACTCCGGGGTGGACATAAATACAGCCGGCCCTGTAGTGATAATAGGCGAAAGTATTAATCCTACACGAAGAAAAAAGCTGGTTTCAACCCTCCAGGAGAAAGATTTCAGCTTCGTGCTGGAACTTGCTGAAAGTCAGGTAAAAGCCGGAGCCGATGTGCTCGACGTAAATGTCGGCTTCCCGGGTGTTGACGATGAAAAGCTTCTCCCTGAAACAGTGAGGGTACTCCAGGATAATATTGACGTTCCGCTTTGTCTCGATTCTCCTAATCCGCGTGCTATAGAGGCTGCGCTGAAGGTCGCAGTCGGGAAATGCCTTATTAATTCAGTGAATGGAGAAGAAAAGTCGCTTGCAGCTCTTCTTCCTGTGGCTAAAGAATATGGAGCTGCAATAATCGGGTTATGCATGGACGATGACGGTATAACACACGATCCTGAAAAACGACTTTCCATTGCGGAAAAAATCATTGAACGGGCTATGAAAATAGGGATCAGTCAGGAAGATGTTGTGATTGATCCTCTGGCAATGGCCGTCAGCGCCGATCCGAATGCATGCCTTGTCACCCTTGAAACCATCAGGCTTGTGCATACCAGGCTTGGACACAATATTACCCAGGGTGCAAGCAACATCTCATTCGGTCTGCCCGACAGAGAGTTCCTGAATGCAGCCTTTATGAGTCTAGCGATTTTCAATGGTCTTACCTGCCCGATAGCCAATCCGGAGAAGATCACTGCTGCGGTCAGAGCTACGGATCTGGTGCTGGGCAGAGATGATTTTGCAGTCCGCTTTGTTGAGTATTTCCAGAGCCGGCAGCAGATACAATTCTAATTTTTATTTCTCATGTCATCGCTGAAACCTGCACGAAGATGGCAGCCTGCTTTTTACCCCTTTAAAAAGGAAAAATTTGCACGAAGGCTGCTTGCACGGATTGAGCTGGCCGTCAAGGGGCCTGTTTTCGGATGCAGGATGTGCGGTAACTGCCTTCTTCAGGAAACAGCTTTCATCTGCCCGATGGAATGTCCCAAAGGCATGAGGAACGGACCCTGCGGTGGAATAACGCCCGGGAAAAACTGTTATGTAGATGAGACCAGAAAATGTATCTGGTACGCCATTTATGACAGGTCCGTAAAAACCGGCAGGGAAGAAAAACTCCTGGAAGTTCTTCCCCCGCTCGACTGGAGTAAAGTCGGAACTGAAACATGGGGCGACGTGATACGACAGATACGAAAAGTTGGCACAGGGAAATTTATCGGGAGCTTATTCATAAAAGATAAGGAAAAACACAATATTGTATGGGAGAGTGTCTTCCGGACAATAAGACAACCTGAATGGTGGAACGGCGATTCAGCTTATCACCCTGCTCCGTCTCATGAACCGGTATCAGAGCTGGAAAGGAAATTACGAAACGGGGAATTCGTGGTTGCAACCGAAGTTACTCCACCTCTCAGCGCGAACTCACCAAAAATAGTACGCGACATTGAAAAGGTAAAACCCTTTGTTTCAGCTGTGAACTTTACTGATTCATCATCGGCCATCCCCAAGATGTCGAGCATATCCTGCTGCAAACTTGCTGTTGATCTGGGAGTGGAACCGGTTCTGCAGATTGCATCGAGAGACACGACCCGGAACGGTTTGCAGGCTGCTGTCATAGGAGCCAACACCCTGGGGATAAAAAATATCCTCTGTATTACTGGGGATAATGCAGTAATCGGGCCCGCACCCACAGGTCCAATGAATTTTGTTGATATCGATTCTGTTCAGATGCTGTGGATTCTAAGGCGTATGCGTGACGATGCCGTTTATCTCGACGGAAGAAAGATAAAAATCCCACCGGAATTATTTCTTGGAGCAGCTACCACTCCCTTTGCTGCAGAACCAAAGCTTCAGGCTATACGGGATCAGAAAAAGGTCAATGCAGGAGCACAGTTCTTTCAGACAAACCTTATCTTTGAACCTGCACGTCTTGATGCCTGGCTCGAAGAGCTTGACCGAAGGGATGTTCTCGGTAAAGTCTATATTCTGGCCGGAGTTGCCCCCCTGAAGAGTTACAGGGTGGCACAGTATCTTAATTCAAAGGTGCCTGGAGTGGTCCTCCCTGCCAATATTATGAAACGGATGGAAAAAGCTGGTAGCGCAGAAGCCGAAGAAGGCATTCAGATAGCCCTGGAGATAATTGATTCACTAAAAAAGAAGAAAGGAATAAACGGTATACACCTGATGACAATGGGATGGGAGGAAGTGGTGGAACGGATTATTAAGGAAGCAGGACTGACAGGTAATAAAGGATAACTTTTTTGCCTTTTGTGATCCTTAGTGTGTATTTTGAGACACATTGTGGTTAAATATTTTACCACATAGGACACCAATGATTACACAAGGTACCACAAAGAATTATGTTAAGCAAAATCTCTTGGTTTGACAGGAAATACTTTTCAGTTTGATTTCAGAGATCTGAATCTCACCGTTGATCAGATTGAAAGGGTTATGGGCTACCCTGAAGGAGAATCGCATGAGACGATATATGATATCGTGGCAAAAGTAATGAAGGAAGCTGAAGCAATATGCGATCTGAAAGCAGAATACAGGATATTTCACGACATATCCTGCGATGATCAGGACCGGAAAATGACCGTTGAGGGGACTGTGTTAAATACGGGCAGCATTATTTACCGGCAGATCAAAAAGTCGGATGCTGTCGCGCTTTTTGTCTGTACTGCCGGTAAGGAGATTGAAGAAAGAAGCCGGAGGATAATGAAAGAATGTGATGTTCTTGAGGGTTATATCTTGGATATTGTTGGCAGTGCAGCAGTGGAAGCAGTCGCAGACCTGATGCAGGATGATCTGGAGCAAAATGTTATGTCGTCCGGACGAAAGATAAGCAACAGGTTCAGCCCCGGTTACTGCGGCTGGGATGTAGTTGAACAGCACAAACTGTTCAGTCTTTTACCCGGCAACTTTTGCGGTATCAGTCTGACTCCGTCGGCGTTGATGAACCCTGTAAAGTCAGTTAGCGGGATTATCGGAATAGGTGTGAATGTGAAACGCAAGGCGTATACATGTAAATTCTGTAAAATGGAGAATTGCATATACAGGAGAAGAGAATAACCCGGGTAAGCAGGATCCGGTTTTCCGAATATGCAGGAACAGGAAATAATATCAATAACAATAAAACATAGATCCATGAAATCAAAATCCTTTACCGGAAGTGCAGTATCGTTAAGTTTAATGCTTCTGTTCATCATGAATGTGCTTCCTCTTACAGCACAGCAGAAATACGATTTTCCATACCAGGATCCGTCGCTGACGGTTGATGTCCGTGTTGACGATCTCATCGGACGAATGACCGTGGAAGAGAAAATCAGCCAGATGATGAATTCTTCTCCTGCCGTTGAGAGGCTTGGAATACCAGCTTATGACTGGTGGAATGAATGCCTGCATGGTGTTGCAAGGGCAGGACTTGCAACTGTTTATCCCCAGGCCATCGGACTTGCTGCCACATGGGATGAAGACCTGTTTTTCAGAATGTCGACGGCGATATCCGATGAAGCCAGGGCCAAGCATCATGAATTTGTAAGGAACGGGCAAAGAAGGAGATATCAGGGACTTACCTTCTGGACACCCAATATAAATATTTTCAGGGACCCCCGATGGGGGAGAGGACAGGAGACATATGGAGAGGATCCTTTTCTTACGGGGAAACTGGCTGTTCAGTTTGTCAAAGGACTTCAGGGTGACGATCCGAAGTACTTTAAAACCATAGCCACTCTCAAACACTACGTCGTTCACAGCGGTCCTGAACCGGAAAGGCATTCCTTTGATGCCGTGACTGACGAGAGGGATTTCAGGGAGACATATCTCCCTCAGTTTGAGATGGGCATTAAGGAAGGAAAAGCATATTCGGTGATGTGTGCCTATAACAGGTATAACGGTGAAGCTACCTGTGGAAGTGACGACCTTCTTAACGGGATACTGAGGACGGAGTTTGGATTTGATGGGTATATAGTGTCCGACTGTGGTGCCATTAACGATATTTACAGGGGGCATAAGCTTGTTGGAACGGCTGCAGAAGCATCGGCACTAGCCGTCAAAACAGGTACCGATCTTGAATGCGGATCGGCTTACAGAAACCTCAGGGAAGCCCTGGAGAAGAACCTCATTACCGAAAAGGAACTCGATGTTGCTCTGCGCAGGTTGTTTGTTGCGAGGTTCCGCCTTGGAATGTTCGATCCTCCAGAGATGGTAAAATGGGCTTCCATCCCTTACAGTGTTAATGATTCGGAGGCGAATAAGCAACTGGCAAAGGAAACGGCTCTTAAGTCAATAGTACTTCTCAAAAACCAGAGCAGCATCCTTCCCTTGAAGAAGGACATCGGTACCATAGCGGTCATCGGACCCAATTCCGACCAGTCGTTCGTTCTTCTGGGTAACTACAACGGAATACCTTCCGATCCGGTCACTCCTCTTCGGGGTATTAAGGAGAAAGTTGAAGGGGTATCGGAGGTGTTGTACGCTCAGGGTTGCAACTGGGCCGCTGGGCTGCCTCAGCAGAAAACTGAAGAGGAACTTAAGTCTGAAGCTCTTGAAGTGGCTCAGAAGGCCGATGTGGTTATAATGTGCATGGGCATCACACCCCGTCTGGAGGGAGAAGAGATGAGGGTGGCTATCGAAGGATTCAGGGGAGGAGACAGGACAAGAATAGACCTTCCCGACGTGCAGCAGGAACTGATAAAAGCTGTACATGCCACCGGAAAACCTGTCATACTTGTCTTGCTTAACGGCAGTGCCATTGCTGTTAATTGGGAGAAGGAAAATATACCGGCAATAATAGAAACATGGTACGGAGGTCAGGCTGCCGGGGAAGCTCTTGCCGATGTAATCTTCGGCGATTACAATCCCGGGGGCCGCCTGCCTGTGACCTTTTATAAATCAGTGAATGATCTTCCCGATTTCTCCGATTACAAAATGGATAACAGGACATACCGTTATTTCAGGGGAGAACCTTTGTATCCATTCGGCTATGGTTTGAGTTATACAGGATTCGAGTACAGCAAATTCAAGGCTCCGAAGAAATTAAGATCGGGTGAAACTCTTAAAGTATCAGTAAAAATAAGGAACACAGGTACTATGGCAGGTGATGAGGTTGCACAGCTGTATGTTTCGAACCTTGAAGCTGACGTTCCTGTGCCGGTAAGGTCATTAAGGGGATTTAAGCGGATTCACCTGAAGCCCGGAGAGAGCAAGACAGTGATTTTTGAGGTTGCTGCCGATGCTTTTACCGTTATCGACAAAAACAATAAGAGAACCGCTGACCCCGGTCAGTATATCATAACAGTCGGAGGCAGACAACCTGAAAAGGTTACATCTGATAAGGAAACAGGAGTCCTTAAGAAAACGGTAGAACTTATCTGACAGCCCGGAATAAAATAATCACGAAGAAGGCAGAATGTAAAGTCTACTTTATGTTCCTGTATTTTTCAAAGTTCCCTGCAATGTCGGCTTCCCTGTGTGTTCCGCCGTGAACGAGCACCCGGTAACGGAGCCTGAGGGAGCTTCCTTTTTGCATTCTGGTATCAGTTCCGTTCTCAGGCCAGTACATCGGGGTGGGAGAGATGAAACCGTAATCGCGGGTAAACCATGGGGAAGGATACCAGGGATTTGAGGGATGCTGCAGTATTGCCAGTCCTTCAGTTGCCTCACCTCTTTTTCCATAGAAATCGATCCAGGGTGAGCCTTTGCCAAAAGTAGCCTTTTCTCCCTGTAAACCTTCGGCATTGATCATTGTGCCACCGTTAGTAACCGAGATATCTGCGGCCAGTCTTGCGCTGAAGAGCGAATGATTTGTTTTTCTGATAGTAACATCCATCAACATTTCCATGGTTATGTCCACGTCTATCTGAGTCATATTTGCTGACGGAGCTGTGATTGTAAAGGTTCGTATATCCTTCACTGGTGAAAGAGCTCCGGGCCTGCTCCAGATGCATTCGTCGGTTATGATCACCGTGTCGCCGCCCTGTTTCAGTATCCGGGCATTGACAGAGATTATCCTTCCGCGTTCCAACCCTTCCTGCCAGTAGTTTCCTCCGTTAACCATGTCGCAACCGAAGAAAAGGGAACTGTGATGAGGATATACTGCATTCCTCATTGAGGTTACCGAACCACCTGACAGAGGTCCGTTTACAGGGTAGAAGAATGGATATTTTTCATCTTCCGAAAAAATATAACTGGTAAAGAACTTACCGTTAACGGAGACGTTTATTTTTGAGCCTACCTTATCGGCAGTTATTTTTGCTCCCTGCAGGGGCAGGGTGAATATTGCCCCTGCGAGAATGAGCAAAATTGTTGTCAGAGATTTTCTCATATTCCTCTTATGTAATTAGTACCGTAAGGTTTTCTCTGGGGTCTGGAAAGCATGGAGTTTGCTTCGTTGTCGTTTATGAATTTTTCTGCTTTTGGATCCCAGTTAAGTTTCCTGCCGAGTTTCATTGCTATGTGAGTAAGCAGACAGACGGAGCATGCATAATGTCCGATGTCGACAGGGGAGATTGGATCCTTGCGTGATTTGATACAATCGAGCCAGTTGCCCTGCTGATGGGTGCTTACATAGAGATGGAGCTCATTTTCGCCTATAGGGGTCATAAGTTTGGGATCGCTGGCAGAGAGCGGAGGATTGCTCTGTCCCTGAGGGATAGGATCGCTGTCGGTTGCTCTGTAGTTACCTCTTGTAACGAAGATCCATCCGTCTGAACCCTCATAGCGGACCCCGTTGGGGAAACCTCCGCTGGTATACATTGTGACTCCGTTGGCGTATTCAGCTTTTGCCATGAAATCGCCGTGTACATCCCACAGCCCTGATTTAGGGAATTCTGCAACAGCTTCGTATGAAATGGGAGTTGTAAGTTCTGTATCCATGCCCCACATAGCGGAATCATAGTGATGCTGTCCCCATCCGGTTATCATACCTGCACCGAATTGTTCACATCTCAGCCAGCCGGGGCGTCCGAAGTCTTTCTGTGGATGAACCCGTGTTTCAGTGTAATATACTTCAGGAGTTGACCCCAGCCACATGTCGTAGTTGAGGTTTGAAGGTATCGGCATTTCAGGTTCTTCGGGACCTGCAGGGTCACCCGGAAGGCCTATCTTTACGGTATGCAGTTTTCCGATCCTTCCGTTCCTGACAAGCTCGGCTGCAACCCTGAACTGGGCGCTTGACCTCTGTTGTGTTCCGACCTGGAGGATTATTTTTTTACGCCTTACCACATCCACGAGCTGACGACCTTCAACGATGGTGAGCGAAGTGGGCTTCTCCAGGTACATATCTTTTCCTGCAAGCGCAGCTTCGATGGCAGGTTGTGAATGCCAGTGGTCGGGAGTGGTTATCATGACTGCATCTATCGACTTGTCGAGAAGCATCTCCTTGTAGTCACCGAATTGCTTTACATTTGAAAAATTTGGATTTTTCGTTTGCCTGGTATAGTAATCATCAATCATCTTTTTGCCCAGCGCCATTCTGTTTGAGTCGACATCTGAAACAGCAACAAACTGACATGTGTCGTACCTCAGTGTTCCCATTACGTCGCCTCTTCCCTGTCTGCCACATCCAATCCATCCAATGTTAATCTTGTCACTGGGTGGATTTTTGCCTATCACACTGGCAGGAATGATCGTGGGAAATCCTGTAAGAGCAACCCCGGAAAAGAGAGTGGCTTTTGCAGAGGTGTCAAGGAATTTCCTTCTTGAGATCTTTTGATTTTTTGAATTTTGCATCGCTTTCAGATTTAGTTTGGTTATATTTTCGGATAGAGTTTTCTGATTATAAAAGTATCCAAAGCTATCGAAAACTACAAGATCTTTCAACTTTTTTAACAGTTATTTGCAACCGATTGCAGATTTTTATTCATTTTGTTCCGGAAAGTCATGGATTATAATAATTTTGTAAGACCAACCTTTTCCGGATGAAAAGCAGCAGGGAAGTTACAATTTATGATGTTGCAAAGGCGCTTAACCTTTCACCTTCAACAGTAAGCAGAGGGCTGAAGAATCATCCGCACATAAAAAAAGAAACAAGAAAAAAGATACAGACGGCAGCGGGTGAAATGGGTTACAGGCAGAATAAGTTTGCCAGCAATCTACGTCAGAAGCATACAAATACCATTGGAATTGTGGTGCCTCGTCTGAACAGCTATTTCATGGCAACTGCAATTGCAGGAATTGAAAAGATAACTTCAGAAAATGGTTATGGTCTTATTATAAGCCAGTCGCTCGAATCATGGAGAAAAGAAATCCTTTCCGTTTCCACGATGTTCAACAGCAGGGTCGACGGGCTTCTGGTATCTCTGGCTTTCGATACCAAAAATATGGACCACTTCAACATTTTTTTTAAGAAAGATATACCTGTTGTCTTTTTTGACAGGGTTTCAATTTGCGGTGATTGCACGAGCGTCATAATCGACAATTTCAGAGCCGGTTTTGAGGTTACAACACACCTCCTGGAACAGGGTTGCAGAAGAATCCTTCATCTTGGAGGTAACATGCAGAGGAACGTATATTCTGAACGCTTCAGGGGATACAGGGAAGCCCTTGCCGCACACAGGATACCCTTTCTGCAGAGCCTGGTGATTGAAAGTGATATGAGCGCACAGGCAGGCAGGGAGGCCGCAATTAATATGCTCAGGATGAGGCCTGTACCTGACGGGATTTTTGCATCCAGTGATACAACTGCAGTTTCGGCAATTGTCGAACTCGAAAAAGCCGGCGTGAAAATACCTGACGATATAGCTGTTGCAGGATTCAATAATGAACCGGTAAGCCAGGTTGTAAAACCCAACCTTACCACTGTCGATTATCCCGCACAGGATATAGGCGAAATAGCTGCCACATCCCTTATTGGGAAAATTAAGGATATCCGCCAGGCCAACCTGAGCACGATAGTGCTTAAGCATTCCCTGGTGGTCAGGGATTCGTCCCTCAGAAAGAAACAGTATGTTTGATTAAAATTCCAGCGATATGATCAGGACTTCATTTTTTATCTTTTTAATTCTTGTTACGGCTTCAATACGAATTTCCAGGGCTGAAGACGGCTATGATCTCTGGCTCAGATATAAGCCCGTATCCGATACCCGGCTCCTTCAGCATTACAATGACGCTGTAAATGCAATTATGGTTGAAGGTGAATCGCCAACCATGATCCTTGCTGCCGGTGAGCTCAGAACAGGTCTGAGCAGCATGCTTGGATCGGATATACAGCAGGTTACTCGTGTCAGGGAGCATGGCACCATTGTTGCAGGGACTCCTTCAGATTCGAAGTATATCGCATCCCTTAAGCTTGAGAAAAATCTTGGTTCACTCGGTGAAGAAGGCTTCCTTATCATTACCGTCAGGCACAGGCGTAAGCAGATAACAGCTATCGCAGCAAATACTGATGCAGGAGTTCTTTACGGAGTTTTCAGTTACCTGAGGCTTATACAGACAGGTAAGGATATAAGTTCGCTAAATATCAGCAGCCGGCCTGCACTTAAGGTACGATTGCTGAATCACTGGGATAACCTGAACAGAAGTGTTGAACGTGGATACGCGGGGCTCTCACTGTGGGACTGGAAAGCTCTTCCCGACTCTGTTGATCCGAGGTATACCGACTATGCCAGGGCAAATGCTTCAGTTGGGATAAACGGATCGGTTTTGACGAATGTAAATGCCAATGCACTGATCCTTACAAGGGATTATCTGCTCAAGGTGGCTGAAATAGCAAAAGTATTCCGTCCTTACAATATAAAGGTTTATCTCACAGCCCGCTTCAGTGCCCCGATCGAGATCGGGAAACTTAAAACAGCTGACCCTCTTGATCCTGAAGTAATAGCATGGTGGAAAAATAAGGCTGATGAAATTTATGAGCTGATACCCGATTTTGGTGGTTTCACGGTGAAGGCAAACTCTGAAGGACAGCCGGGGCCACAGAATTACAATCGTTCTCACGCTGAAGGTGCAAATTTGCTTGCCGATGCTGTTGCCCCTCACGGAGGTATAGTAATGTGGCGTGCCTTTGTTTATGATAACAATGTACCTGACGACAGGGCTAAACAGGCTTATAATGAATTTGTTCCCCTTGATGGAAAATTCAGGGATAATGTACTTGTTCAGGTAAAGAACGGCCCTGTGGATTTCCAGCCCAGGGAGCCTTTCCATCCCCTCTTCGGTGCTATGCCCCTTACACCTTTGATGCCTGAGCTGCAGATAACACAGGAATATCTCGGTTCGTCAGTTCACCTTGTATTCCTTGCACCTCTTTTTGAGGAGTGTCTTCAATCAGACACCTATGCCAGGGGCAAAGGAACTCCCGTGGCCAGGATCGTTGACGGGAGCATCGACGGTCACACACTGACGGCAATGGCAGGAGTTTCAAACATCGGGAACAAAAGAAACTGGACCGGCCATCCTTTTGCCCAGGCAAACTGGTATGCATTCGGTCGTCTGGCCTGGGACCCCGGCATGAAATCGGCCGATATTGCCAATGAATGGATCCGGATGACTTTTACAACTCAGGAAAGTGCTGTTGAAAGAATCAGTAAAATGATGCTCGGCTCGCGCGAATTTGCAGTTAACTACATGACCCCTCTCGGATTACATCATATCATGTACTCTGGTCATCATTATGGTCCCGGTCCGTGGGTTGACAGGGGAAGACAGGACTGGACATCGGTGTATTACCACAAAGCCGATTCAGCCGGGATAGGTTTCGACAGGACATCAGGGGGGTCAAACGCTGTGGCACAGTATTTTAAGCCTGTCAGAGACCTTTATGAAAACATAGAAACCTGTCCTGAAAACCTTCTTCTGTGGTTTCATCATGTTCCCTGGAACTTCAGGATGAAGTCGGGAAGAACCCTGTGGGATGAGATATGTACAAGATATGATGAGGGAGTAAGATCGGTAAGATGGATGCAGAAGGAATGGGATGGATTAAGGCAATATATCGATACAGACAGATTTTCTGAAGTGGAAGAGCTTCTTACAAAGCAGGAAAGGGATGCCAGGATATGGAAAGATGGATGTATATTGTATTTTCAGACTTTCTCTAAAATGAAAATCCCTGCTGGTGTGGAAGCTCCGGAGCATGATCTCGATTTTTACCAAAGGCACAGATATACTGATATCCCCGGGATAACCAGAGGTATGTGAAACGGAAGGTGACGTCCCGGCGACAAAACATAACAATCTGAAGAAATGAAAAAAACAGCAGTGATAACAGGAGGTGCATCGGGAATTGGCCTTGCCATTGCACGGAGGTTTGTCAGGGAAGGAATCATGACAATCCTTGTCGGAAGAGATGTGAAGAAACTTAAACATGCCTGCTCGGTACTGGGTGAAAATTCCGACTTCTTTCAAAGTGATCTTTCCGACATCAGGTCAATTCCGGAAATGGTACAAAAGATAATTGACAGGTACGGCAAGATAGACATACTGGTAAACAATGCGGGCATAAATCTTAAGAAAAAAATCCTGGAAGTAACAGATGAAGAATACCAGAACATAATACTGACAAATCAGACTTCTGCCTTCTGTATTACAAGGTCAGTGGCGGGGTTTATGCAGGAACAGGGTGCCGGAGTGGTTCTGAATATCAGTTCGATGGCCGCAATATACGGGTTACCCTATGTTATAGCATACACTGCTTCAAAGTCTGCAATAGAGGGCATGACACGTGCCATGGCTGTTGAACTCGCCGAAATGGGGATACGTGTCAATTGTATCGCACCGGGTTTCATACGTACCAATATGTCATCAGTAGCTCTTGAAAAAGATGCTGAAAGGAAGGAAAAAGTACTTTCGAGAACTCCACTTGGAAGGCTGGGGAAGCCCGAGGAGGTTGCAAATGCAGCATACTTCCTTGTGTCGGATGAAGCATCATTTATAACAGGAGTGGTTCTTCCGGTTGATGGTGGAAACTCAGTTGGATTTTAATAACCGGGCGGCACTCCTGACCCCGACCGGTTATAAAGAATATAGTGTAAAATTAAATGTTGTGGAACAGTGAAGATAACTAAAGCAAAAGTGATCTTAAGTTGTCCGGGAAGAAATTTCGTGACACTTAAAATTATGACCGATGAAGAAGTTTATGGTCTGGGTGATGCAACACTGAACGGTATGGAGAAGGCCGTTGTGGCATATCTTGAGAATTATTGTATTCCTGCCCTAATAGGGAAAGACCCGTGCAGGATAGAAGATATCTGGCACTATTTCTACAGAGGTGTCTACTGGCTCAGGGGCTCGGTGAGCCTCACTGCAATCTCTGCAATCGACATGGCTCTGTGGGACATTAAGGGCAAATCGCTGAATACACCTCTGTACAACCTGATAGGAGGAAAAAGCAGAGAACGCATTCTTGTCTACTGCCATGCCAATGGAAAAGATGCTGAGGAGACAATCGACAAAGTAGGAGAAAAAATTGGCAAGGGGTTCAGGGCTGTGCGGGTTCAGTCAGGGGTTCCGGGAATAGACGATGCTTACGGAGTTACAAAAGACGGCAAACCGTATGAGCCTGCTTCAAAAGGTCTCGCCCGTGAGGAAATATGGGATACCACAAAATATCTTAATTTTCTTCCCCTGTTGTTCAGAAAGGTCAGGGATGTTTACGGTGAGAACGTCCATCTTCTTCATGATGCCCATCACCGGTGCACACCTGTTGAGGGTGCGCGTCTTGCCAGGGAACTGGAGCCCTTTCATCTTTTCTGGCTCGAAGACCCTGTCACCGGAGAACTTCAGGAAAGTCTGCGCCTGATACGTCATCACTCCACAACCCCGATAGCCATAGGTGAAGTCTATAATACTATATATGACCATACTACGCTGATTACCGAACAGCTCATCGATTATATCAGAATGCCTCTTGTGCACGGAGGAGGAATTACTCACATGCTAAAAGTGGCAGCTATGGCATCAGTGTACCATATTAACACGGGTTTCCATGGGGCAACCGACCTGTCGCCGGTCAATCTTGCCGCTGCACTGCATTTCAATACTGCAATAAACAACTTTGGCATTCAGGAATATATGCCTCATCAGGAAATGGTGCATGAAGTGTTCAGCATTAATTATCGGTATGATGACGGATATATGTTCATTGATGACAGCCCTGGCATAGGAGTGGATATTGACGAAAAGAAGGCGGCAGGTTATCCATATGAAATGGCCTCACTGCCGGTTAACAGAAAAACTGACGGGACAATATTTTATTGGTAAGGATGATTAGGCAGGCTTAAGGATAAATTATAATTTTAAGTACTTTAGAAAATTTATAACATTATGTTACTTCTTGGCATAGATCTGGGTAGCTCATCGGTAAAGGTGTCGGTTGTTGACGGAGAGTCAGGAGCCTGTCTGGCAACGGCATTTCATCCGGCTGATGAGATGAAAATTAACGCAGGTAAGCCCGGCTGGGCAGAGCAGGATCCGGAAATGTGGTGGACAAATCTGAAAGCCTCCATTGCTGACTGTAATGTTCAGCTTGGCGACAGCAGGCACCTGATAGGAGCTGTCGGGATATCTTATCAGATGCATGGGCTGGTGGTTGTGGATCGTGACTTCAGACCATTACGACCCTCGATAATCTGGTGTGACGGCCGGGCTGTGGAATATGGTGAAAAAGCTTTCAATGCTCTTGGAAGGGATTTCTGTCTTTCCCGGCTTCTCAATTCTCCCGGCAATTTCACCGCAGCAAAACTTGCCTGGGTTAAGGAAAATGAACCGGATATCTATAAAAAAATATACAAAATTCTCCTTCCCGGCGATTACATATCCCTCAGGATGACTGGTATGCCGCTCACGACCTATTCAGGATTGTCGGAGGGCATCTTCTGGGATTTTGTCAGAAACGGCATCTCAGAAGAACTTATGGATTTCTTCGGATTCGACCATTCACTTCTGGCAGAACCGGTAAACTCTTTTTCGCATCAGGGAGACATCATGGACAATATCGCTGATGAGCTTGGTATCCCCCGCGGTATACCGGTTTCATACCGTGCCGGTGATCAGCCCAACAATGCCTTCTCACTTAATGTGCTTCAGCCCGGGGAGGTTGCAGCGACAGCAGGTACTTCGGGAGTCATCTACGGTGTCACCGATCAGAGAAAATACGATCAGCATTCGAGGGTGAACACCTTCCTTCATGTCAATCATTCTGAAATTTTACCACGGGCCGGAGTGCTCTTATGTATTAACGGTACGGGAATACTAAACTCATGGCTCAGAAAAAATACGGGTAACGTCTTATCATATAACGAGATGAACAGGATGGCGGCAGGTATCAATCCGGGTTCCGACGGACTTACGATAGTACCGTTCGGAAACGGAGCCGAGAGGATACTGGAAAACCGTAACCCGGGTGCAGGAATACAGGGACTTAATTTTAACACTCATTCGAGTGCTCATCTGTTCAGGGCGGCTCAGGAAGGAATAGTTTTTTCAATAAAATACGGACTTGATATCATGAAGGAGAGTGGTATGATCCCTTCTGTTATCAGGGCAGGTTCGGCAAATATGTTCCTAAGCCCTGTTTTCCGGGAAGCACTGTCGTGTATTACGGGTACACGTATAGATCTTTATAATACCGACGGCTCGGTTGGCGCAGCAAGGGGAGCAGGTATAGGCTGCGGTTATTACAAATCCGAAAAAGAAGCATTTTCCGGACTTAAAACCGTCGGTTCGGTCGAGCCCGACAGATCGAAGGAAGAAGACTACGTAAAAGCCTATAATAACTGGCTCAGACATCTCGATAAAATTTCAGGGTGATCTGTTTTAATGTCTTATTTAGGAGATAATTATCCCAACAGCCGGGCAGAAAAAACAAGTAAGGATAACCAATAGGTAAAAAGATTTACTTTACACAGAAACAGCAATTTTAAACAGTTTAAATTATACAGATATGATCTACAAAGGAAAAAAAGAATTCTACCCCGGTATCGGGAAGATTAAGTATGAGGGTCCAAAATCAAAAAACCCCCTTGCATTCAGATGGTACAATCCTGATCAGGTTGTATCGGGTAAGAAGATGAAAGATCATCTTCGGTTTGCCATAGCCTACTGGCATTCTTTCTGTGGCGACGGGACAGATCAGTTCGGAAATGCAACTCATCAGTATCCCTGGAAAGATCTTCCTCCGGATGATAAGATTGCTCAGAGGCTTGAGGCTGCCTTTGAATTCATAACCAAGATAGGAGCTCCCTATTACTGTTTCCATGATGTGGATGTTGTGGGCGGTGATGGATCTGTTTTTGATATAGAGAAACGGCTGGACAAATTTGTTCCTGTAATGAAGAAAATGCAGAAGGACACAGGGGTAAAGCTTCTTTGGGGAACAGCCAATCTTTTCTCGCACCCGCGCTACATGAACGGGGCTGCCACAAATCCTGATTTTACCGTCGTTACCAATGCTGCTGTCCAGCTTAAAAATGCAATAGATGCCACAATTGAACTCGGAGGAGAGAATTATGTATTCTGGGGAGGAAGAGAAGGCTATATGAGCCTTCATAACACCGACATGAAGCGTGAACTCGACCATCTCGCTTTGATGCTGACCCTGGCCCGCGATTACGGTAGGAAAAAAGGATTCAGGGGGACATTCCTGATTGAACCTAAGCCAATGGAACCCACCAAACACCAGTACGATTATGATTCAGGAACCGTTGTCGGATTTCTCCGGCACTATGGTCTTGATAAGGATTTTAAACTAAACATAGAGGTGAATCACGCCACTCTGGCCGGGCATACCTTTGCGCATGATCTTCAGGTTGCCGCCGACGCCGGATTGCTTGGAAGCATTGATGCAAACAAAGGCGATTACCAGAATGGATGGGATACTGATGAATTCCCGACAAATATCTATGAGATAACCGAAGCAATGATGGTTATCCTTCGGGCGGGCGGATTTAAGACCGGAGGGATAAATTTTGATGCCCACATACGAAGAAACTCAACAGATCCTGACGATATTTTCATTGCCCACATAAGCGGTATGGACACCTTCGCCAGGGCTCTTCTGGTTGCTGATAAAGTCCTCAATGAAAGCGATTATCTGAAGATGCGTAAGAAAAGGTACTCATCCTTCGACCGGGGTGCAGGTAAAGATTATGAAAAGGGCATGCTTACACTTGTCAAGCTCAGGGAGCTGGCACTCAAATCGGGTGAGCCAAAATTAATTAGCGGCAAGCAGGAACTTTTTGAAATGCTGATCAACATGTATATCTGATCAGCAGCCGGAAGTAACATATTATCAGGCAAAGCCGGTTTTGCATGAAGATAGGGCAAAACCGGCCTTGTTTTATTCAGGGCTTATATTGAAGAGAGTTTCTTCCTGTATCAGTGATGTTTCTATACTGAATTCGGGCGGATTCATTATCGATTTTTTCACTGCGCATAGTTCTGCCACGCTGATAAGAGATTCCCTGTATTTTTCAGGAAAAGAAGGAGGAACCTGAATGTCGAGGTTTATTTTTGAAGGTACCCGTTTCTCAGGATCAAATTCGACCTTCTGAATGATTTTGATATCTTCAGCGGGGATTCCCCTTTTATCACAGAATGATTTTACATAAATTCCGGCACAAGTGCCTATTGAAGCTAGGTAAAGGTCAAAAGGAGCAGGTGCAGTATTCCCTCCTCCATTATCGAGAGGCTGGTCGGTGATAATCGTATGACCGCCCAGTTTCGCTGTTACAACCTTGCCTCCTGAAAAAGTGATTTCCATACTGTATTTCTTAATTTATTGTTTTCCTCTTAACAACGATTAGAAGTGAATTGTTCATGCCTTTTGAGCGATCATCAGAAAAAGATCAAAACTTTTCATGCTTCCGTCATGTGTTTTTTTATTTATGGTAAAGCATGGTTCTTCTGAAATGTTTATAAAGCCATTCTCCGCAAGCAGGGTTGACAATTCTTTAATACTGAAACCTTTGTGGCCTGAAAATTCGGGTCCGTGAAACGATCCGTCTTCGGGATACAGGTCAGCTATTGCAATAAATCCCCGCGGATTTAACAACAAAGAGAATTTTTTTAAAATATCTTCAACATCCAGGACATGGTGTAAAGCCATCTGTGTAAAGATCAGATCGAAAGTGCCGTCGGTAAAACTCTGGTTTTCAAGATCAAAGTATAGAGCCCTGAGATTTGTAACTTCTGATATACTTATTTTTTCGTTCATTACTGCTGCCATTCCGGAAGATGAATCCAGCATGATTATTTCCTTCACATGGTCCTTCAACAGGAAACTTGTAATACCTGTTCCTGCCCCGAATTCCAGAGCACGCATATTTTTATTAAGCTTTATCCTCTTTATGATTTCGCGGCTTACAGATGCCGACCTGTCCAAATGCATTGGATTGTTGTCCCAGGCTGAAGCTTTCAGATCAAATTCATTCATGTGTTTTTTTGAGTATTAACAACGATCTGGTATTATTGGTTCGCTTGTTACATTCAACCGCTTTGTTTCTGACGCACCAATAATTTACGGATCACTCTTACCATTACGGCAAGAAGCAGTGCGACTCCAAGGAACATGATTATTGCAGGTGAGCATGGTATGTCCATATTCCACGAAAGGTAAAGACCCAGAAGTGTGGATATGCCCCCTACAAGTAATCCTATCAATATTCTGTTGGTCCATCTGCCCGCGAAGAGAGAGGAGACAGAGGAGGGTATTATGAGAAAAGCAAAGATGGTCAGGATTCCGCCTATGTTAACAGCTTCAACTATCACTATGCCGAAGGTCATATAGAAAATGAAATCCCACAGTTTTGGATTTTTCAAACCTGTTTCTGTTCCGTGGTATGAGAGAGTTACTTTTCTGAATTTCTCCCTGAAAACATAATGGAAGCCTCCTGTCAGGATGACAACAACTGCAAGTCTAAGTATCTGGGGCCATGTGACCCATAGTATTGACCCTGTTAGCATGTCATGAATATGGACATCGCTGCCAGCACCCTTGTCGAGTATTATTACCGCGCTTGTTGTTGCAACAGCGTAGGCAATACCAATAACAGCTTCAAGAGGGATGCGGATCTTCTTATTTTTCAGGATGGTAAAGAAGAAGGCTGCTCCCACGCAGAAAAGATATGCCAATATGGTCCTTGAATCATGTTCATGCCCGGCATGTCCGGATATGTTTTTTATTACCAGCGAAACTGCACTGCCCAATGCTGCGATCTGAGCAAGAGCTATGTCGATAAAAATTATCTCTCTCTCTATTACATGTATTCCGAAATATACAGTAATGATTATCAGAAGAAGACTTGCCGCAAGTGGGGCAAGCATAAATTCCATGCCCGTCATGATCCTTTCTCTTTAGGTATTGTACGTGTGACGATCTTTTTTGTGGCCAGCCTGGCAAAGGCCAGAAGGAAGACAATTAATCCCAGGAGAGTAACTATCGCCGGTGCATTTGATATATTCATGGTGTAAGACAGATACATACCGGCAACAGCTCCTGTTAATCCGATTATCCAGCTCCAGATGAGTCTCTTCTTCCAGCTGTCAGTAAATAATGTCGCCGCTGATGCCGGTGCTATCAGAAGGGTAAATACGAAAAACACACCTCCGATGGGCACTGCTTTGACGATTACCATGCTGAATGTAATGTAAAAAAGCAGTTCATAGGCCCTGGTTTTCCAGAGGCTGTAGGGCAAGCCGTTTTTTGAGTCGGAGATCTTAATAAACTGACGCCGGAAGATTACATGGATAATCCCGATCCCGACAATCATAATGAGGCATGAAAGAACACTTTTCCATGTAACCCAGAGAAGGTTTCCTGTTATAGTCTTGGAGATGAAGTTGGAGCCTCCCGGTATCTTTTCAGCCAGAAGCATTGCAATCCCCAGAGCAAGGCAATAGAAAATCCCTATAATGGCTTCCTGTGAAATGACCTGTTTTTTGAACTTGGTTAGAGCAAAAACAGAAATTACCGCTATAGTAAAGATGTAGGATATCATTTTGACGCTGCCTGATTCTTCCGCAAAACCCAGAAGTAGGCCGATCATTGTCCCGAGAGCCGCAATCTGGGCTACGGCTATATCAATAAATATGATGCCCCGGGAAAGAATATGGTTTCCGAAATAGCTCAGGATGCCGGCAAGGATTATACTTACCGTTATCGGAGCTGCAAGGAATAACAGGTTGTCAATCATGGCCGGTTACTATTGGATGTTCTTAAGGATCTGATCAAGCCACAGATCCAGGAGGTCGAAATTGTCTTCTATTCCTTCAGGTCCGTGAACGAAAAGGGGCAGATACAAAGCCTTTATTCCTGTTTTTTGTTCTATCATTGTTGCAGTCTTTTTCTCAAAATAGCTGGCGACAACCATAAGATTGATGTCCTGTTCTTTTATTAACTGGATCATGTTCTGTACGTGTTTTGCGGAAGGCGGGATTCCCGGTTTAGGTTCGATATAGCCCATTACTTCCAATCCAAAAGTGTTTGTCAGATATGACCAGTTTTTATGGTATGCTATGATCCTTTTTCCTCTGAGGGGAAGTGCCTTTTTGAGCCAGCCTCCGAGCAGATCTGAAAGCTTCCCGCCTTCGTAAGGTCTTTCAAGGAAAGTGAAGAGGGTGTTGTTTTCAAGAAGCTTGGTAAGTGTCTCTCCTCCGAAAAGATCTACAAGACGATCACCAAAAAGTGCCCTGTCGATCCTGTTGATGTATGCATCGCGGTTCTGTTCATAAAATGCAGCATTGGCAGGGTCAACTTTCATAAGCCCGATGGTTATGTTACGGGCAATCACCTTCCAGTTTACAGGGCTGGTGGTTATATGAGGGTTTCCCATCAGATGGACGTCGCCTTCGGTTCTGTCGCCGAACTCCACTTTTTCAAGAATATTTATTCCATCCGATACAGATACAAAACCCGGTTCACCGTCCATGATCTTCCTGTTACGGGCTTTATCGAGAAGTGTTGCTGACCACATTTCAAGGTCCATTCCTGTTGCTATCCACATATCTGCCGATGAGAGCATAACAGCAAAACTGGGTTTCGGCGGGACAAAATGAGGGTCCTGTTCACCGTTAGCGATAAAAGAGACTTCAGCTCTGTCGCCAGCAATTTCCCTTGTTATTGTCGCATAGTCGGAGAATGAACAGACTATGTTAAGTTTTGCTCCTGACTGACCGTACCTGTTTCGCTGCTGAACCCGTCCCTGAACCTGGCTCAGAGAGGTTGTGATGAATCCTTCTGCAATGATCAGGAAGGCCGCTGTTATAATTGTTTTCAGGTTTGAAGTGAAGTATTTCTTCATTATTTTATTAATTAGATTATTACAAGTTAATAAGCTTCATGTTTATGTGGTCCCATTGCCCAACACACCTGGATAAGAAAGGTATGATCGTGCGGCATTGTCATAAGGGGATCAGTACCGGTTTCCGTGAACCTTCTGTTATGCTGATATTGCAACCGTGTAAAAACAAATTCGCTTTGCCAGAAGTCGAGATTGAAAGTAAAATCCCATTCATGCTTATTCCTGTTGTAAGGCAGCTCCGAATAACCTATCCTGCCTCCTATCCAGAATCGTGCGCTAAGTTTGTTCTGTACTGAAGTATAAAAGCCCTTGCTTTTTACTGTTGCAGTATCGTTGATCCTTTGACTGTACAATAATTCTGTCTTCCAGTCGAAGGTTCTGTATTTTTCCCTGCCTGCCGGAACCCACTTATATGTAAGTCCGGCGCTTCCGACATAGGAATTGTTTTCTCCCGCTGATGGATTTCTGCCTGCGACACCGCTAATCCTGATTTCGAAGTAGCTGTTAGTGGTGATATCATAATAATTCTTGAACTGGCCGGTATATAATAATCCTTTGTCGGCGAAGCTAAAATCTTCACCGGTGTTGGTTCCGTCCAGTACTGACAGGTCGAGAGATGTTGCATCAGCAAAGAACAGTCGCGGAAGCATAAATGATGCTGCAACTCCTGTTCCTCCGAGGCCCTTGTTGCTGAACAGGTTGACGAGAGCCCTTGGCCTGTCAAACTGAGGAAGGGCGTGATCGTGGTAACGGTTAAGAGGACCGAACTCGGTGTAGAAGATACCTATCTTGAGGTTCATATTTAAAGGAAGGTTGAGCCATTCCATATATGCTTCTTCTATACTTATGGATTCCTTTGAGACAGAGATGAAGCTTTTTCCCCGTGTGAATGGATCCAGTGGGGCTTCGAGGGCAAGTTCGACTTCCCTGAGAAAGAAATTATCGTTGCCATAGGATACCGGTCCGGGTTCGGTAATGTACTGATTATTTGAGGAGCTGAGGGCTCCGAAAAAATCTCCTCCCAGGCTTATGTTGGGATTCAGGCCCTGTTGCTGTCTGACTCCGCTTATAAATTTTTTGGCAAGACTGGTTTCTTTTTCCTTTTCTTTCATTGTAAGCTGTTCAGCCTCGTCGAGTAGTTTCTGAAGAGCATTTTCTTCTTCAAGGGCGGACTTTTCGAGGTTTATAGAGCGGATCAGAGAATCAATCCTGGAATTCAGAATTCTGTTTTCCTGATCAATGCGTATTAGTTCATTTTTCACAATGCCAAGAGAATCTTTGTCGGGTTCATTCGTCTGGGCAGTAAGCAGATGTTGCGTAATGAAAAAGATGAACAGGCATGTAATTATTATTTTTTTCCTCATTAGAAACTCTTAAAAATGGTCAGGTTAAAATTACTGTCATGCAGAATTTCTGCAGTGACGGACTTCATAAATGACTAATAAGAGCTTGAGGGGGGGGCGTGATAGTTGCGAAGGTAGAAGAGATATCGCTTTAAGTGGTGACTACAGAATGTTGAAAAAATTGCCCTAAAGGCCTTGAGTATAATTAATAAATAGATGAAAAAGAGAAATACCCACGACAGTGTATTGAACATCTGGTCGAGAAGCAAAAATTCTGATGATGTATGATTATGGCCCTGGAAGGGGTTTCCGGCATTCCCCTGTTTCACGGGGTGAGCATGTTTAACGACGATGCCTGAGGAAAGCCTGTGAAAATGTTGATTTACAGTTGTGTTGGTTAAAAAAGCAAGGGTAATAACGAGTAATACCGGTATAATTAAACGTGCTATCTTTCTTGCCTGCAACACTTTGAACAGATCATGGGATCAGGACACAAATATAAAATATATTTGCTTCTGAAAGCAACAGATAAAAAAGAAGCTGTCACAAAAATTGTTAAATTCATCGGTTTATCCGGGGGATGGTCTGTGGATTCTTAATGATGCTTTGTGGAACAGCGGTTTATATATTCCACCCCGTCAGTCAGAGGGCCCGGGATAAATCGTGATACAGTCCGTATAGTGTGACAGCTTTCTTCTGTAAGTATACCTTTTACTATTTCTTAAGTATCTTTTTAAGCACTATTTCCTTGTCGAGTTTCTTTGTGCAGAAGAACCAGTCGTAGCAGGTCATTTCCTCCTTGTTTTCCATGCGCTGTTTGGCCACTCCGCATGATCCGGCTGTGGGAACGATGACATCGTCGCCTGGCTGCCAGTCGGCAGGGAGTGCAACTGAAAACTCATCTGCTGTCTGGAGTCCGATAAGAGCTCTGTAAATCTCTTCAAAATTACGTCCGAGGCTCAGGGGGTAGTAAAGGATCGTACGAATTATTCCCTTTGGGTCGATGAAGAAGACGGCTCTTACAGCTTTTGTAGAGCTTTCTCCCGGTTGCATCATGCCGTAGAGGTTTGCGACTTCCATGGTTATGTCTTCGATCAGAGGGAAGTTGACTTCAACATTCTTCATACCCTTATATTCGATTTTCTCCTTTATTGTACGGAGCCATGCGATATGACTGTAGAGGCCATCAACTGAAAGTCCTACCAGTTTGCAGTTTGCTTCGTTGAATCTTTTTTCCATTGTGGCAAATGTCATAAACTCTGATGTGCATACAGGAGTAAAATCGGCCGGATGGCTGAAGAGGATTACCCAGCTTCCTTTATAATCGGAAGGGAAATTGATTTCACCCTGTGTGGTTACAGCCTTGAATTCAGGTGCTTTTTCGCCTATACGAGGCATTGAATAAGTTTTTTCTTCCATAGTAGATATAAATTTAAGTTAATGATAGATAAGCAATTAAAAGTTTATAAATATTATTTTCTGCGGACTAGCATCATGTCGAGATCTTCTTTAAGAGCAGCAAGGTCTTCCTCATGCTCGACTTCGTCGGCCAGTATCTGCAATATGATGTCGTATGTTACCGGATCGCCTTCTCGTGTTACATCGAGAAGAGAGCTGTAAGTTCTAATTGCGCATTGTTCTCCCTTGATATTCTGATTTAGAATCTCTTCCACGTAGGGATCTGAGGGGATATCATACCCACAGTTGGTGATTTTAAACCAGTCTTCCGGTGTGAGAACCGGTGTTCCGCCGAGCTGGACTATCCTTGTAACAAGGAGGTTGGCGTGTGTGAGTTCTTCGGTAGCATGAAGGTCGAGTTCTGATATCACTGCATCTTTCATCGGGCCTTTGACGACCTTGGCACCTATCCAGTACTGGTAGTAGGCGAGCCATTCATCGGCCAGAGCTTTGTTGAGGAGGTTGATAAGTTCTTCAACGTTCATTTTTACGATTGATCTTCCAATTTCTGCCATGTTTTGAGTTTTTTAGGTTATATATATGTGTATTGTTTAATTTTTCCTGGTCTCCTGAGGTTTCGTTCCTTTATTGAGGTTTTTGAAATGTCTTATTATTAATCCGCCTTTGAAGAATGTCCCTGTGATTCCAGCCAAAATGAGCAGGGATATCAGGAAAATGTTGTCGGAGATTTGTGACGAGGCAAGTATGATTGTGATCCACATTAGTACGATGGCTGCACTCAGGGTCAGGGGGTTATAGCTGTTGGTTTTATCCCTGATATGTTTTTGTATGAACCTGTTGTCGTTTATTTTTTTGCAGAGGGCAGGAGAGCTGCGGACATACAGTCCTGTAGACAGGATAAAGAAGGGTGTAGAAGGCAGTACGGGGATGAATATTCCTGCTATTCCAAGGCAAAGTGATATTGTTCCGGAAAATATGAATAATGGTTTGATCATTTATTTCAGGTATTCTGTTTGTTAGTGAAATTCCCGATGATCTGGACTTTAAATTCCTGTATTTCGAAATTGGGGATTTTCTTTTTTCTGAAATAATTTGTCAGGATTTTGTTCAGGTCGTCGTCGAAATAATCTTCTATTCTGTCGGAATTTTGTGCATACAGGTGATGGTGTTTTTCTTTGACGGCGTCATACCTGACGGTATCGGTATCTGTTTTGACCCTGTTTATTATTCCTTTTTTTTCGAATGCGTCGAGGATTTTATATACGGTACCAATGGGTACGTGGGGGAAGCTTATTTTGATATAATCTACAATATCTTCAGCGGAAGGGTGGAATTCCAGGTTAAGGATCACTTCGAGGACGGCGATTCGTTGTGGTGTTATTTTCAAATCGTTACGGGCGAGTATTTCGATCAGTTTATTATCTGGCATACTATAAGATCAGTAAGTTATAAAATGAGTCGGTTACAAATCGTAGCACAGATCAAATATATGGAATTTGTTTTGGAATTCCAATATTAAAATAGAATAATTATCAGATGATAATAAGTATCAAGGGATATTAGGTATTAAAAGATATTAAGTATCAAAAGATAATAAATATCAGTAGATAGTTAATATCAAATAATAATAACTATCAAAAGAGAAAAAATATCAAAGGATAATAAATATCAAAAGAGAATCATTCTCTAATGATAATCATTCTAAATAAAACTGCCCACTCCAGGGCTTAACTCATAATCCTTCTGATTGTTTCTCCCCCCTACGACTCCTTAACCTTCTGAAAATACATCGCAAACGACCTGTATAAAAAGTGAGTCCACTTGCCAAAGGGAACAATGATAAGAGCCCACTGTACCAAAATGATCATGTGAACAAGATATAACCAGATATTCCTTTCCATTATCCCCAGATCAATAAACAACCTTACTCCAAAAGCCGAAATACCCATCAGAAATAACCAAACCACAAACATCCAGTCTGATGGCTGTGAATACTTGCTAATCTCCTTCGTCTTCTTTATCCGGTCATAAACAAAATCTATCGTAATTATGAAAATTATGATACTTACAACATATCCCAGAACTATGACAAACAAACTCTCACTCGCAAACCAGTCAAGAAAAACTGTCGTGAATAATAATCCCAGATATCCGATAACAAGAATGAAATGCTCAAACCACCTGAACCGGTTATCATCACAATCCAATGCCCTCTTCTGCGTGAACATGTGTAAAATCAAATCCCAAAAACTGCTGACATATTTAATCAATGGTACCCTGATGCCGGGCTTCAGAATGATCAACCACCACATCCTGATTATGTTCGGAAGCAGAATTATAAGAAAAACACTGCCTATGGCTATCATCTCGAACAGATGACCCGTGTGCATGATCCTCCCAAGATCGAATTTTTCCGATATCGCAAAGGCAACGACCCCCAATGCCAGAATTACCATCGCAGTTATCGTCGCGGTAAGCGACCTGTAAAGAAGCCCTGATAACTTTGTCCAGTCATAGGCCGAAGTAAGCCATCTCCTCAGCGACATCATCAGTTCGGCAGGATTGGCTTCCTGTGGACAGTAGGTACTGCACTGACCGCAGTAATAACATAACCATGGCTTCAATGAAGACTTGATGTCATCTTCCATGCCCAGTACACTGAAGCGAAGCATCTCCCTGGGAAAGGAATCCTCTTCAGTCGAAAGGGAACAAACAGCTGTGCATGTCCCGCAATTGTAACATGCATTGAAATCAAATGCCCCGAATTCTGACAGCTTCTTTCCGAAATCAATATTTATCGCAGCCATTATTTTTTTAATTTGTAGGAATAATATTCATCCATGTCGTCAATAGATCCGGTTTCCACAAGTCCGTATTTTACGAGTGTCATCAGGTAATATACCACATCATGTTTTGCCATACCAAGCTTCTTTGCAAGCTGGTCGATGGTCATCTCTTCTTCTTTAAGGGCATCCGTTATCGATTTCTTCACCCTGGTGAAGTTTTTGAGATTTTCCTTTGCAGATTCGGATATCTCCCTTTTTTCTCTGAGATACCTGAAAGTCTTGCCTTTCTCTATTTCCATGATCTTTTGAATAAATTTTATGGTGTCAGTTATGATTACCTGCCAGCGCATCAATCATACTCTCTATTTCGTTATCGGAGTATGCGATAAGATTGATCGCATTTACAGGACATACCGGGAGACACATGCCGCACCCCTTACATACTGATTGTTTTATGACTGCTACATCTTTATCTCCGTGTTTCTCCATTTTTATTGCATCAAACGGACATGCTTTTTCACACTCTCCGCACCATGTGCAGGCATCATTGTCGACCTCTGCTATTATCGGCTCAAGCTCCAGTTCTCCCTTGCTTACAAATGAGAAGGATTTAGCTGCAGCCGACAGACCTGAACTGATTGATTCGGTGATGTTCTTGGGCCCCTGTCCGGCACCTGCAATGGTAATTCCATCAATTACAGTTTCAACGGGACGGAGTTTCATGTGTATCTCATTGAAGAAATTATCCCTGCCCCTGGGCAGCTTGAATATCGTGCTGACACTTTTGTCTGCCCTGGGCACCATACCGGTGATAAGCACTGTCAGATCAGGTTCGACAGAGATTTCACGTTTACCTGTCAGAATGTCGTTTATCCTGACGGTAACTTTATTATCTTCTACTGATACAGTGGGAGGATCTTCCTCGTACGACTGGAGATATATGTCGCCGAGCTTCAGGGATTCAGCATATAGCAGTTCCTGCTTGCCATAGGTCCGGATGCCTCTTGTGAAATGGAAGTTGGTGATCCCCGGAAACTTCTTCTTTGCCTTTATTGATGCATGAATTGCAGAAGTGCAGCAATACCTTGAACAGTACTTATTCTCCCCTTCACTCTGACGGCTGCCCACACAGTATATATATGCAATATTCCTGATCTCCATACCCCTGTATATAAGCTTTTCCGAATTCATATCAATGATTCTTTTGAACTGCGGAAGGGTTACTACATTTTCCGACCGGACATAGCCAAATTCTCCCTCTGACGGTGTGTAGGGGTCGAATCCGGTTGCGACAAGCACAGAACCGGCTTCGATCTCAACGATCTCTTCTTTCATTGAAAAATCGACGCTCTCACACACTTTTTCACATTCACCGCAGCGGGTGCATGTGGTCATGTCTATAACAGGATACTGCGGATATTCACTAGGGAAGTTGTGATAGATTGCTTTCCTGGTTGTTATGTTGAAATTAAACTCATCGGGGACTTCTACAGGGCACAACTCTATTGCTTTTTTGAGTTTGTCCCTGTCGCATTTTTCTTTTATGTACCTCGGAGTTATCTTTACTTTAAGTTTAAAATCGCCTATGCTGCCTGTATTTGTAATTACCTCGGCTCCTGTGAGTAGACTAATGTTTTCTCTTTTTTCGATTTCGCTATAGAGCCTTGAGACCAGTTCCTTTCCTGTCTGGTCGGTTGTAAACAAAACATCCCACTGGGCTACACGACCACCGACGAAATGTTCCTTTTCAATAAGCGTCACCGGGCATTGCATATCCGACAGCTCGATGGCTGACCGCATTCCTGCTATACCTGCACCTATGACCACGACTGCTTTTTTCGAGGGAATTTTAATAGGTTCCAGGGGTTTGGAAAGCCGCACTTTTGCAACTGCAGCTTTGACCAGATGGATGGCTTTTTCCGTGGCACCTGCCTTGTCGTCGGAATGTGCCCATGAACCCTGTTCCCTGATATTGGAGTGAACGTAATTGTATTTGTTGAGATCGGCTCTTTCTGTGACAGCCCTGAATGTTATCAGATGAAGTTTCGGTGAACATGATGCAACGACAATCCCGTCGAGTTCATTCTTTTTTATATCCTCAACCATCTCTTTCTGGGTTGCATCACTGCACGCAAACATCGTTGTCCGGGCAAGAAAAACACCCTCTTCATTCTCAACGGCCTCCTTTACTTTCTCAACATCCACATAATCAGAGATGTTGCCTCCGCAATGGCAAATATAGACTCCTAACTTCTTTCTCATTTTGTACTGATTAGATAACTCATTGCAGCTGAAGATGCTGCTCCGGCTGATAAAATTGAATCGGGAATGTCCATAGGTCCTGATGCTGTTCCTGCCACGAATACTCCTTTAATATTTGTTTCGGCAGGGCTGGCGAGAGGATCAGGCTGACTGACAAAGTTAAACTGATCTAGAGCCAGGGCTTTATCCTCAAACAAAGATGCATTATCGGGGTTTGAAAGGGTTCCGACAGAGAGGATCACCATGTCGTGCTCGGCTTCTTTGACCTTGTTTTCGTTAATATCCTCATACCTCAGGATCAGGTTTCCGTTCTCCTTCTCGGTTATTTTTCCTATTTTACCCTTGATGAAGTTTACACCCATTCCTTTGGCCTGTTCGTAGAATTCCTCGAAGCCCTTTCCGAACGACCGGATATTAATATAATAGATTGTTACATCGGCCATCGGGAGTGCTCCCATTAACAACTGCGCCTGTTTAATGGAATACATGCAGCATATCTGTGAGCATATAGGATTCCCGATTGTAATGTCTCTCGACCCGGTACAGAGTACATATGCAAGTTTGTCCGGCACTTTGCCGTCACCGGGCCTGAGGATGGTGTTGTACGGACGGGTTGGAGCAAGCTGCCTTTCCATCTCCATTGATGTGATCACATTTTTGGACTCACCATAACTGAACCTTGGTATTTTCAACGGGTCAAAAAGCTTAAAGCCCGTGGCGACGATAACAGTTTTTACACTGATCCTGTAATATTCGGTTTCCTGTGTGAAGTCGATACATTTTGTGGGGCAGACTTTTTCACATGCTCCGCACAGTGTGCAGTTTTCAATGTCGATGGCTGCTACCCTGGGACTTGCAATTGTGAAGGGAATAAATGCAGCTTTCCGGCCAACAAGGTTATATTGATATTCATCTCTGACAACAACCGGACAGGCCTGTTCGCAAAGCTGGCAGGCCGTACAGTCAGCTTCTATAACGTATCTGGGGTTCTTTTTAACAAATGCCTCAAAATCATTACCAGGTTTTTTTTCGATTTTCTCCACTTCACTGCCGGTGATAATTGTTATCCCGGGATGACGCGCAATTTCAGATACTTTGGGAGTTGTAATACAGGCTGCACAGTCGAGTGTCGGGAAGACTTTGCTCAGAAGGATCATTTTCCCCCCTATTGAGAGATCTTTTTCGAGAAGAAGCACCTTATAACCGTTGTTTGCCAGGTTAAGAGCAGCCTCTCCTCCTGCAATCCCTGCACCAATAACCAGTGTATCGTAAGAGGCATTTTTAATATTTTCTGCCATAATCAGCTCTTAATGATAGTTTTAAGTAGGTATTCGTTAAAGCTTTTCATCTGTTTTACAAATGCTTCACTGCAAACAGAACAGATAGCAGCCATTCTCAGCCTTGCAGGATCCATATTCTTCTCCTTCAGGATCTCGTGAGTCCGGCTGACAAGATGTCCTGTTTTTTCGGTACAGGTCTCACCATAGGTGCAGTCAAGTCCGTCGGCAGCAATGAATACCCCGTCGAAGCCCTTTTCCAGGGCATGCAATATCCACCTGGGTTTTACCCCGCTTGAACACGGAACAGAAATTGTATAAACTGTTGGCGGATAATGGAGCTTTAGCAATCCGGCCATGTCAATGGCCGGATCGGATATTTTTTCCGTTGAAAATACCAGAATCCTGGCACTTTTTCTGTTCATGATAGTGATTCGGGTGTCTATTTTTTCTTCAGGAAAATCTTATAATAACCGCTTTCCTCTATGGTTCCCAGATATTCGTGTCCCTGCTTGGTACACCACTTGGGTATATCTACCCTGGTTCCTTCATCGGCCGAAAGGACCTCCATGATATCGCCTGCGTTAATGGTTCCTATCGCCTTTTTTGCTTCGAGAAGCGGTCCGGGACATGCTGTTCCCCTTGCATCTACTGATTTTGCAACACTGATGTTTTTCAATTCTTCCGGTGTCATAATTGTAATTTTAACTTGTTTAATAAAATAGTACTTAAAGTGATTTCAAATAAATAACTGAATGCTGCTCTCATTAGCTTCGGCAACAAATGTTGTTGCTCCTGCAAAGCGAAGATTCGGGTAATCAATAATTTCTTCCTTTTTAAATCCCATAAGGTTCATCGACATCTCACATACCGTAATTTCTATTCCAAGATCGGCAGCTTCACTGAACATTTTATCAAGAGACAGGACACCCTGCTTTTTCATCAGGTAGTTTATCATCCTCGGGCCCATTCCACCCATGTTCATTTTTGAGAGTTTTAGCTTGTTTTTACCATTTGGCAGCATCAGTCCGAACATCTTCGGGATAAAGTCCTTGCCTGTAACTTTCTTTTTTCTGTCTCTTAAAGCCGAGAGTGACCAGAAGGAAAAGAAGAGTTTAACCTGAGTGTCCAGTGCAGCAGCTGCCAGAGAAATTACCATTGCAGCTAATATCTTGTCAAGATCTCCGGAGACAAGCGCTATGGATAGCTGATCTTTTCTCGTGCTCTCGAGTGCAACTATTTTGCTCTTTAAAGAATCAATTTCTGATTGTAACAGATTCAGCTTATTAATTATATCTTCCTGCATTAGCGGTACGATATTGAGTGAAAATTATTAATTAAATAAAGAGATTTACATCTGCTTCCTGGGCTGAGGCTATATAAGCGCCAATTCCACATATATCATCAGCTATATCCAGAAAATCTTCGAGTTTCTCCCCTCCCCATATCTTTCCGGCAAGTCCGCAAATATGGATCTTTACATCTGTCAGTTCTTTGGCTTCCCTGAAAAATTCAACCCATGTTTTTACGTTCAGATTTTTCAAAGCCTGCATAAATTCCTCTTTCATTGAAGAATTTTCAGCCATATGAAGTTTGTCAGGATTATCTCCAATGTCCTTTCTGAAGGCCCGGGCACCCTGCAATAAGACATATATATCTACTTTCATATCCAGCGCTGCAGCTCCGGAAATGATAACACCTGCGGCCGTAAGCTTATCGACGCTTCCGGTATAAAGTCCGATGCACATTTTTTTCTCTTCCATAGCAAATAAATTTTAGTGTTAATTAATTAACAAATAACGCAAATTATATTTGGTTTCGGTTTTATCAAACTGTGAGATTGCTTATTAAAAATTGTGATATGTGTCACAAAGTAGTACATTTGAATTATGAAAAATGAATGCCGGTTATGTAAGTTTAAATCGGGCCCGGCTACCAAGCTGAACGATGAGGAGATTGAAAAGCTGTCACTTAACTGTGCACTTGTGAGTGTCAGAAAAGGTGACTCTGTGATCAGACAGGGAACCTTCTCAACAAATGTAGCCTACCTGCGATCAGGATTGGCGAAGATCCATATAGCTGGACCATACTTTGAACAGATAGTAAGAATAGTAAGGGCTCCATCTTATCTGGCCCTGCCGACTACCTTCGGAGATAAGATAAACCAGTATTCGGTGACGGTAATAGAACCTGCCGAGGTTTGTTTTATCGACATTAATGCCTTCCGTTATCTGCTGGCAAACAATCCGGAGTTCTCCTATGAAGTTCTGCTTGAAGTTTGCAGGAATGAACTTGATGTTTACAACAGGTGTGCGAACAGGACACAGAAACAGATCAGGGGTAAGATAGCTGATGTATTACTTGAAATGTCGGAACGGATCTATTGTTCGGAATCCTTTAAACTTCCTGTAAGCCAGGAAGAAATGGGTAATCTCATTGACTCATCGAGAGAAAGTGTGAGTCGTGTAATCGCTGAATTTATTAAGGACGGCATCATTAAAATGAAGGGCAGAAGCGTGGAAATTCTAAGAAAGGATATGATGAAAATTATAAGTACTAACGGATAAAATCCCTGACAATGCCAAACCGGATAAGATCGAGAAGAATTAAAATGCTCCCCAGAATGGATGGTTTCAAACCTTTCGGGGTGCCTATGCGTGAGCTCGATTCCATTGATCTGCTCTGCGAGGAGTTTGAAGCCCTGAGACTTGCAGATTATGAAGATCTCACCCAGGAAGAGGCCGCCGGGAAAATGAATATATCGAGGCCGACATTTACCCGACTCTATGCCAAAGCACGTAAAAATATTGCAAAAGCCTTTGTTGAAGGGAAAGCGATAATTATCCGGGGCGGAACATACCAGACCGAAGACTACTGGTATCGTTGCGATGACTGCCATGAAACGACGGTTTCAGATCACCCGGTCAATCATTGCAGCGGATGTGATTCGGAAAATCTAACTTCCCTGAGTTCTTCGAAGCAGCATCGACATCGCCAAAGAAAATAGGTTGTTATTTCATTATCAGCATGGCGTGTGATAAATAAATACTGAAAAAACCGTTTTGTTCCCTTCATAGAACAATGCAACTTAAAAATTCTGAATTCGATAATCTTTATACCGATGTCCTGAGATGTACCAAATGCGATCTGTCTGACACCCGCAGGAACGTAATCTTTGGAGAAGGAAATCCTGAGGCCGGGATCCTGATTATCGGAGAAGCTCCCGGAAGAGATGAGGATATCGTTGGCAGACCCTTTGTCGGAAAGTCAGGACAGTTGCTTGACAAAATTCTTGCCGCCTGCGGTTTTACACGCGAAAAACACGTCTTTATCAGCAATATTGTAAAATGCCGGCCTCCGGAAAACAGGGTTCCGACACCTGATGAAGCTGCTATCTGCATGCCGTGGCTGTTAGAGCAGATTGATATTATAAATCCGCAAATTCTTATCCTGCTCGGAGCAACAGCCCTTAAATATATGGCCGGAAGTGGCTACAAAATAACAGCAGATCATGGCAGATGGATTAATTTGAATAACCGTTCCGCCGTTCCGGTATATCACCCTGCAGCATTATTAAGGGATCCCCGACTTAAAAGACCCACCTGGGAAGATTTTAAAAAGATCGTTTACCGATACCGCGAATTGGTCGATCCTGACCATTATTCGCCTCATGTTTAAAGACGTTATTATAACCTTTTTTAACAGTCGTATAATATGAAAATCTCAGTACTTGCCGATAATCACGCCGGAGCTTTCACAAGGGCAGAGCATGGTCTCTCATACCTGATAGAACATGATCATCTGAAAATTTTACTTGATGCCGGACAGAGCTCTTTGTTTACAGAGAATGCATCGAAGATGAAGATCTCCCTTGAAGATATTGATACCATCGTTCTGAGTCATGGTCACTTTGATCATGGCGACGGTCTGGGAATACTTAACGGGAAGAAGCTGATTTGTCACCCGGGATGTTTTGTATCACGGTTCAGAAAACAGGATCATTCATATATCGGATTGAAATATTCAAAAAAAGAACTTGAACAAAGATTCAGTCTGGTAACTGCCGAAAAACCGTACAGGATCTCGGAAAAAATCTGGTTCCTGGGCTTTGTGCCCCGTATAACGGATTTTGAATCACAAAAAACACCATTCATCTTTAAGGACGGATCCCCTGACTTTGTTGACGACGACAGCGCCATTGCAATGATAACTGATGAAGGATTATTTATTGTCACAGGATGCGGACATGCAGGAATTGTAAATACAATCGGCCATGCCGTGAAAGTTACGGGAGAGAAGAGAATTGCCGGTATAATGGGCGGTTTTCATCTTAAAGCCACAGACCGGCAGACAATTGAAACAATAAAATACCTTAAGGATAACAAAGTAAGGTACGTGATGCCTTCTCATTGTACAGAACTCCCTGCTCTTGCAGCATTTTATAACGAATTCGGGATCAGGCAGGTTAAAACCGGGGATGTTTTCGAATTCTGACCGGAGACGACCTCTTTAGCTTAGGCTGCGGAGACTAAACCAAGACCAGTTTGAATTGGCTGTGGGCAGTTTGCAGTATACCTGAAGAAGCCCTAAAATCAAAAAAAACAAAAAAAATATTAATCCGAAGTGAACATATGTTCACATAATTTACTATCTTTGTAGAATAATATCGGTAAACTGAACGGAAAATAATATGCAACCAGCAACACTCCTTCGCCAAGGCTACGGAGTGCAAAGCCAGCAACTAGCAACTAGCAACTAGCAACCAGCAACTAGCAACTAGCAACCAGCAACCAGCAACTAGCAACTAGCAACCAGCAACCAGCAACCAGCAACTAATAACAATTAACATATTATTACAAAACAAAAAACATTAAGTTATGCCACGAGGAGATCGTACCGGACCGATAGGACAGGGTCCTTTCACCGGAAGAGGATTAGGTTATTGTACAGGTTTTGATTCTCCCGGATTCACAAAGGGAATGGGAGCAGGAATGGGCCGCGGAGGCGGTTATGGAAGAGGTATGGGCTACGTAGGAGGTTTCGGCCGTGGAGGCGGCCGTTACGGCAGAGGTTGGGGATGGTCGCGGGGATTCGATACCCCGTTCCAGACTTACCCCCCGGCACCTTCAATGAGCAGGGAGGATGAGATAAAGATGCTTAAATCGGAAGCCGACTCTCTGAAGAGATCTCAGAAAGAGATAGAAAAAAGACTAAACGAACTTGAGAAAGAAGAATAAAGTCACCCTGCTTACTATTGAGCTGATCACGATTTGTCCCATACCACGGGCTTAATGTCGAGAACAGGTGTTCCGTCGAGGGCATCAAGACCTGTAACCCTGAGAATATTACCCTTTCGTTCAACCAGCCTTACCGAAGTCATCCCGATAAGGCTGGGACGACGGGGCGAACAGGTTGAGAAGACTCCCCTGAAATCACCCGAGCGGGTTGTTGTCTGAAGTTCAAATCCATCCGATTTGTGAAAATAAAAGAAAATGTTCAGATCGGGGAAATTCTCAATCTTATAAAGTCCATCCTCAAAATTGCTCAGAATCTCTATTTCGGAAATATCCTTTTTTATCAGTTCGGCTGAGCCCGGCTCTGCTTCCTTCCAGGTGTTCCTTACGTATCCTATTATTGCGATCTGCATTTGAATCCTTATTTTACTGTGGCAGAATATATATCTGACCTGATTCCCTGAAGATTTTAACCCTTATCTTGTATACCGACTCAATAAGCTGTTCATCAAATACTTCCAGTCCACCTTTTGCCACAATATGTCCGTCATCTATGATCAGGAACTCCGGACAGTACCTTAGAGCCTGGTTTAGGTCGTGAATAGCCATAATTATGGTGATGCCAGTTTGTCTGAGTTTTCCGAGAAGTTCCAGCACTTCATTCTGAAACCTGATATCGAGGTTAGCAGTAGGTTCATCCAGAATTATTATTGAAGGTTGCTGAGCCAGCGCTCTTGCGATGAAAACCCTCTGCCTCTGACCTCCGCTAAGCTGGTTTATATCTTTAAGTGCCACCTCCGAAAGATGAAGCTGCTCGAGGATATCTGATGTTATTTCCCTGTCGCGGGCACCGGGTGACCACGTTATATAAGGATTTCTTCCAAGCAGAACTGTATCAAAAACTGTGGCGGGAAAGACATTGCTCTGGAACTGAGGGACATAGGCAATTTCACGGGCTATTTCCCTTAACTTCATTCGGTTTAGACTGGTCCCGTTAAGAAGTATGTCGCCCGAAAGAGGCTTCAGTATAAGGTTAAGAAGCCTTATAAGTGTGGTTTTCCCCGATCCGTTAGGTCCCAGGATTGCTGAAAAGGAGCCTTTTTCAAACCTGTGGGAGATACCTTTGATAACCGGGAAGTGGTTATAGGAAAAGTATATGTCTTTTATTTCTATCATTTCCACTGTGATGAACCTATTCCTTTCATAAGAAGGAAGATGAAGAGTGGAGCTCCTACCAATGATGTCAGTATCCCAACCGGCAGCACCATCGGACTGATGACCGTACGTGCCAGGATATCGCATCCCAGAAGAAAGGCTGCACCGGTCAGAGCTGCTCCCGGTATCAGAAATCTTTCATTGCTTCCAATTATCCTTCTCACAATATGAGGAACTACCAGACCAACAAAGGCAATTATCCCGTAGAATGACACTACGGCTGCGGTAGCCAGCGATGCTGCTATCATTCCCGAAAGCCGTAGGACCGGGGTGTTTGTTCCCAGGCTGTGAGCTGCCTCATCACCCGAATCGATGGCATTATAATTCCACCTGTTGTAATAAAAATAGACAAGTACGGGAACTATGATAAGTGACTGAATCAAAAGTTCCTTCCAGCCTCCTTTTGAAAGGTCACCGAATGTCCAGAAGACTATTGCTGCCAGCTGGATATCATCGGCAATATACTGCAAACCTGTTGTCAGTGCTGTGAAGAGCGTGCTGGCGATGATACCGGTGAGGATCATGTTCTCGGGAGTAGCACCTTTTCTACTGGCCACAATGATTATCAGCAGACTGGCAACAAGTGACCAGAAGAAGGCTGATATGGTCGTAATATAGGGATTCGAGATTATTACTGCATCGGTATTGCTGCTGAATGTACTGCCGGCACCGAAAAGAATGACTGCCAGTGCGGCTCCAAAGGCTGCTGCATTTGAAAGACCCAGGGTAAACGGAGAACCCAGCGGGTTTCTGAGGATGCTCTGCATAACAACGCCGCTTACCGACATTGCTGCCCCGCTTAAAACTGCCGCCAGGATACGCGGGAGCCTGAGATTAAGTATTATCTGGTTCTTTGTTTCATCGCCACCTCCGGAAAAGACAGCTGTCAGATCTCCCATGCTTATATTGCTAGGACCTACAGAAATTCCCAGGGCAGCAAATAAAAGCATCATGATCAGAACTATCCAGAGATATGATAACCGTCTTCTGGTATAGCTGTTATATTTTTTGAGTACTTCCGTTTTACTCATTGCTTGTCAGGAAATTTCGAACCTGGTAAAGGGGTTGTACAGTTTTTTGAGATCATCAAATATATCAGTTCCAAGGAAAAATTTGTATATCTCCCTGTATTTCTGTTCAAGTTCGGTTTCACTTATACGTTCCGGGAATAATATTCCGGCAATAAACCAGGAATTACACAGGAGATTCTCGTAATTTACCGTATACCAGTTGTATGGTAAAACGATGTATATTTCACCCTCTTTCAGGGCTTTTAGGGTGTTCTTCAGAGCGGGATCTGCAATTTCATTCTCCCATATGGCTATTCCTGAAGCATCGAGAAAAATATAATCAGGATTCCATGTGATAAGTTGTTCCTTCTCAATAAAGGCATTATCCTGGGCAATGCCTGAACTCTTCATCATGGATTCAATTACCGATGCGGAATTGTTAAGGGAGAGGAAATTGAACGGAGGATAGCCCGGAACAGTTGAAGTAATGCCATGAGATCCGCTGTAAGCCACTCCTCCGATATAAACCGTAATACCTTCTTTTTGTGATCCTGATGAGAATGATTTAAGTTCTGTTATTGTCTGGTTGATGTAACTGATTAATGTGTCGGCTCTGTGCCGGCAGTAAAAGACTTCTCCCAGCAGCTTCAGGCTTCTGAACAAATCTTCAATCCTGTTCCCCATGTTTCCGTATTCGAGTAAAAAGACAGGTTTGCCGGTAATCTTCTGTAGTCTGTCAGCTTCTGCAGAATTCATGAAGGTTGAAATAATAAGTTCAGCATCGCACGCCGCCAGGAGCTCGGTATCGTAGTTGTTTCCGGTTCCGATTATCTCAAGATTACGAAGGTCGGGATTTGCCATCAGGTAGGGAATATTCCTTATTTTTTCATTCCCCTCAATATAGCCCACCCTGTCGGTAACCCTCATGTAAGAAAGAAGGCGAAGGGTTCCGGGTCTTATTGCAACTACTGATTTTACTGTGTCGGGTATAGCCACATTTCTGCCCGCAGCATCGGTGATCAGCCTGGTGATACCACCAGTAGTGACTTCTCCGCGGTTCCTGCATGAACAGACAATGACCGGTAAAATAAAACAGATTAAAGTTAAAATCTTTATCTTGTAATATAATTTCATCCTCCTTTAGAAATAATAGCTGAGGCAATCTGTTCAAATGCTTCAACAGCCTGTTTATTTGACTGGCTGAAGACACTGAGGCCTCTTTCGGCAGCTTCTCCGACTTCAAGTACCATGGGTATCTGACCGAGCAGTGTGGTGTTAAATTCTCCTGCCAGTTTATGTCCTCCTCCCTTGCCAAATATATAATATATTTCATCAGGATGGATGGCCGGGCTAAACCACGACATGTTTTCTATTACTCCAATAATGGGCACTTTTAAATCCTGGTTTTCGAACATTGATGCAGCCTTGCGGGCGTCGTTGAGTGAAATTTCCTGAGGGGTCGTGACTATTATTGCTCCGGTGAGATTCAGTTTTTGTACTGTGGTAAGCTGTATATCGCTTGTTCCGGGAGGAAAATCGATGATCATATAATCTGTTTCACCCCACTGGGTATTCTCAAAAAGCTGTGTCAGTGCCTTTGATGCCATCGGTCCTCTCCATATCAGCGATTGTCTCTGGTCGATGAAAAATCCAATGGACATGATACTTACGCCGTACTTTTCGATCGGGAAGATCATTTCTTTATCTCCGTTAGCTGTAACATCGGGTCGCGCATTCTCTATTCCGAACATATGCGGTATTGAGGGGCCGAAGATGTCAGCATCGACAAGGGCTGCCTTGTAACCGTTACGGGCAATTGCTATAGCGAGATTTGCTGCCACGGTTGATTTTCCTACTCCGCCTTTACCCGAAGCTATCACAATGATATTTTTAACCCCTTCCATGGGGATTTTCTCAAACAGTGTATTCATAATTATTTTTTTTAAAGATATTACTCCATATAGATGTTAATTCCCTGCTGATACTATGATCAGGTGCATATTCAATAATTGACTTTTTACTTATCATTGACTTCACCATTACAGGATCGAAAGGTAATTTTCCTGCAAGCGTGATATTTTCCTCAAGGCACCATCGTTCTATCTTTTCTGTCATTTCAGTATTCAGGTCATACTTATTGATGATAACGTAAGGACTGAGCCGGAATTTGTTAACAACACCTGTGGCTCTCTGTAGGTCGGAGAGACCTGAAATTGTAGGTTCGGTTATAATAATGACCATATCAGCTCCGGTTATTGTCGAGATTACCGGGCATCCTATTCCCGGAGGACCATCGAGAATGATATTTTCAATACCTTGCTCTTCGGAGATCTTCTTTGCCTTCTCCCTAACCATGCTTACAAGCTTGCCGGAGTTTTCCTCTCCCGGTGCCAGTCTGCCGTAAACCATAAAACCGTTCCGGAATGAACCAGCATACATTCTGCTTTTATCATTGGGGAGCATATTAATTGCGTTTACGGGGCAGATTCTTGAGCAGAGGAAACATCCGTCACAAAGTACCTCTGATATTTCAACCTTTCCGTTCGGGGATGTGATAGCATCAAAGCGGCAATAATCGACACATAATCCACATGAAGTGCAGAGTGAATAGTCTATCGCGGCCTTGTGTCCTGCTATATATATTTCCTCTTCCTCCCGGGCAGGATCAAACAGAATAAAAAGATTCGCTGCATCCACATCGCAGTCGGCAAGGACCACATTCTCCTTCATGGAAGCGAAGGCAGCGCTGATGCTTGATTTTCCGGTTCCGCCTTTCCCGCTTATTATCGCTGTTTCCATCATCTGCCGGTAATTTTATTTACCATATCCAGGAGTTGTTCCGCGAAAACATGATCTTCTTTTACCACAAGATCACCTTTTGAATATGTCATTGCCGTTTCTTTTTTAAATGGTATTTCAAGCAGCAGAGGTATTTTTTCTGCACTCAGATACTGGTATATGCCGTTGTTGCCTGTTCCGGAACGGTTTATTATCACTCCGCAGGGTTTTGCCATGGTTCTGAGAGTTTCAACACTTTGTTTAAGATCGCTGAGCCCGAAGGGAGTAGGCTCTGTAACAAGAATGACGTAGTCGGCAGGCGCAACGGTCTGAATAAAGGGACATGAGGTTCCGGGTGGAGAATCAAGGATTGCGATTTCAGCATCGCCGTCGATACTTTTTACAGCTTCCTTTATGACCTTCACAGGCGACATTACTCCGATGTTCATTCTCGACTCAATGAGCGATTTATTTCCGTCAGCACTATAGAGGGTGACCTTCCCTAGTGAAACAGGTTTTTCTGTTATTGCACCTTCAGGGCATGCGACAGTGCAGGCTCCGCACCCATGACAAAGGTCTTCGATAACGCTGATGACCTTTGACGGAGGCAGGATAAAGATTGCGTTATAGTTGCAGTATTCGTGACATTTTGAACAATAGGTACATTTGCCGGTGTCGATTACCGGAACAGGCTGTGTCACATCTTTTGTTTCAATCAGGCTTTTTTCAAAGAAAGCGCCTGAATTGGGAGCTTCGGCGTCGCAGTCGGCAAGGACCACGTTCTTTTTCACCGTTAGCAGTGAACTGAAAATATTTGTTGCGACGAATGTCTTTCCTGTGCCTCCTTTTCCGCTGGCTATTGCAATTTTGAACATGGGAATCAGTCGTAATCGATCCTCGTTTTTTCTTCTCCAAGGATGTTCTCAACAGCATTCATAAGGTAATCGTTATTCCAGGTGTCGAGGTTCATATGAGTATGATAGTATTTTTGAGGAACAGGATGTGTACCCGCGATCACTTTCATGCCGTATTTTTCGGAGATGAATTTTTCAAAATATTCCATATAGGGGCATGGAGGATAGCCGACGATAAGTCCGGTCGCAAAATGAATATGTGTTACACCGTTTTTTGCCATTTCTTCGGGGGCATATTCAATATTACCTCCCGGACATCCTCCACAGGTTGTAAAACCGGCAATTTCAATCTCCTTATCCCTGTATACCGAGAATGCTCCTTCGCGGTTTGCTGCTGACCGGAAGCATTTGCCTCCGGCACAGGTTCTGTACCTGTCGCAGATAATGATACCTATTTTTATTTTTTCCATATTTTATAATTTATGTTGTCGGGTTTTTCAAAATTTCCGTTATCCATTTTGGAGGGATGCAGGCTTTTCCCGTGCTTTTCCTGACGCAGGCAACTGCAATGCCGGCTTCATTTATTACTTCACCTGATTCATTTTCAGTAATATATCTGAAGAGAATCCTGGCTCCCCTGATAGCCTCCAGTCGGGTGGTTATCTTTAAATGCTGGTCGTACAGTGCCGGTTTCAGGTACTTTATAGATGTGTCGACCACAGGCAGTAAAATTCCTTGTTCCTCAAGCTCCCGGTATGGTATTCCGATATTCCTGAATAGTTCCCACCGGGCTGTTTCATAGTATTTCAGATAGTTTGAGTGGTGCATGTATCCCATCTGATCAGTATCTGAATAGGTAACCCTGAATGATGTCTTATTTTCTGCAAGCATAATTGTATTAATTCCCTCTTATCTTTATCAATAACCACATCTGAGAATTTCCGGTTTTTCGGGAAGCCCAAGATCGGCACCTCCGATACCTTGGTATTTGGAAGACGGGTCATAGGCGATCCCAAGCTTGTCCATCAGCGGTTCTGACTGTACCTGGTGTGTCTGCAGCCCTATGTCCCAGGGATTATATCCAAGCAGAAGCCCTGCCAGTTCCTCGTAGGTCAGAACAGGAATCCCGTATCCTTTTTCTCCGTAAATCCTGCCGTCCTGTTCTGCAATAACATACTGCCATCTGTCAAGAAAATATGTGCATCCCGGGCAGTTTGCGATTATCAGGTCGGGCTTATATGGTTCCATGGAATCAAATTTCTTCTTGGAATTTGTGACAGAATATCCCCTGTTTGATTTCAGGAGATATTGCCTGAAACCAAATCCGCAGCAATGCCTTCGTTCGGGATAATCGACCTGGGACCCGCCCCATTCATCGATAAGACCTGCAAGCACGTATGGATATTCGGCGCCACCTATTCCGTGGGAGGGGAAGATCTTGGCATAATGACATCCGATATGATCGACAACTTTCAGGGGTTCGCCTGTTTTTGCATTAACAAGCCTGTACTTTAACTTTTCAGCAATTTCTTTTCTGTACTTATATATTATGTCGCTGGCATGAACGAGGTTCCGGGGGATTTCAAAACTTTTGCCTGTCGCTCTCTTAAGCGCCTCACGAGTGGTTTTCTCTGTTTCAGGAAAATGTTTCCAGGTTTCCAGCATTTCGACATATATCCCGAAGGAGGTTACACACGAAACAATGAAATTCTCATAACCTGCTTCATTCATAAGTGCAAACTGGCGCGCAACGACAGTCATGATAGTCTCCATTGGTATTAATCCGGAATGATATGCGATACCTGTACAGGAAGTTTGTTTTTCATCGTCAAAAACATCTCTGCCAAGATCATTGGCAAGTATATCAAGATACAGGTTTTCAGCTGCGGGGAAAAAATTTTGTCTTATGCAGCTGCGTGCGAAGTAATAACTGTCATCGGCAATATCTTTCTGATAGGCACTCCATAGCTCATTTCTGACTTGCTTCATAGTACTATAAATAGTTGGCCAAAAATCTTATTCATTATAAAGATATCTCCAGTATTCGTCTTTCCCTTTACTGAATTCCTTATTCATCTCCCCGGCTTTTTTTGCAGAGAATTTTTCAATTTTCTCAAATCGCGCCGTACCTCCTGTTTCATCAAAGATCTTTTTCAGGTCCTCAAGAGATTCCTTAGCTGTGTTTCTGAGCGTGCCTGCCTTGCTTTGCCCGTAGCTGGTCCCGAGACGTTGCATTACATGGCTCCTGTTTTTCCTTATCCATTTCCAGACCGGCCCCTGTTCGGGATAGGTTTCATTATCAACTTCGTCAATGTAGACACAATATCCATACTGAAGGATATGATCGCCCACGGTCCGTTTTATTGCAAGCTGTTTCCGGCCCTGTTCGCTCTCAATGAAAAAACCTGTTTCGATCGACAGGGCTCTAAGTGCCTGTATCACATAGCAGGGTGTATTTCCTCTCGGACAACGGGTTTTGCACGAAAGGCACTCTCCGCATCGCCATATATCGTCGCTTTTCAGTAATATTTCGAGTGCGGCTTCGTCTCTTTCCTGAACAATGTTCATGATCTGTCTGGGATCATAATCACTTACTTCCGCCGCCGGACATATTGCGGTGCAGACTCCACAGTTCAGACAGGCTTTCATCCCCTCGCGGTAGCGGACATCCTTTTCGAGCATTTCATATAACCGGGGCATAATGAGCAGACCTTCAGTTTAACTTTCAAATCACGTATTTTTGCAGCCGGACAAGCCGGAAATCAAATATTCATATGGTAATCTCGCAGATAATATTTTTTGCCGTTATATACTATCTGTTTTATCAGTTTCTGTTTAAGGAGTGAATCCACAACCAGTTTGTCAGCCTTGTCCTTTTTAAGAAGTTCTGCAAGTGAATCCTCTCTCAGTGGATGGACTGCGGTTATGTTCAGGATGTCTTCGTAAATATTTCCCGTAAAGCCAGTGTTTGTTCCCTCAAAGCCGGTCAGCAGTTCGGTTTCAAGATTACTGCCGGTAAATATATGCCAGGCCATGGTCAGTGTCTCAGGGTCGGGAGGCAGGACCGACTTGTCAGCAGGTGGTCTGGTGGGTATTGATATCCATGCATTTCCCGGTTTGAGATCAGCAATAAGAGGGGCAAGTGAAGAAAGGTGCTCACGGCTGTCGTTGATACCCCTGACAACCATAGTCTCAGTATTGAGAATGCCCTTGTACATACCTGCAAAGAGGTTGATTCCTTTCATGTGTCTTTCAAAACTGAGGGTAGGATCCGGCCTGTTAAGCATCATCCATGTACTTGCATCGGCAGCGTCCATCTTCACAGATACCCAGTCGGCCAGGGACAGTTCTTCTCTTACCCTTTCGTCATAAAGCATTGACGCATTTGAAATTACTGCTACTGGTATGCCTGTTCCCCTGATTAATGTGATCGATCTTCCCAGGTTAATGTCGAGGGTCGGTTCGCCGTTTGAAACGAATGTCAGATAATCAGGGTAATTATCTTTTTTTAGTTTACTGAGGTGTTCAGTCAGGCTTTGGAGGATCTGCTCAGGCTTAAAAAATGCTTCGCGCCTGGTACTCTGTAACCTTGTTTTACCAACCTGGCAATAGATACAGCTGTAGGAGCATGTTTTCGGGCTGACAATGTTGTTGATTCCCAAACTCATGCCCAGTCTTCTCGATGGTACCGGACCGAAGGTTATCATCACGGTTTGTTTTCTGCCTGGTGGTTCTGATTTAATGATCGCAATAATTAGCTCCTGCATGCAGTGAATCGTTCAGCAGATCGCCTGCAAGCATTCTGGGTTCCTTTACAGGGGCCCCAACGAAAACATTAATATTTTGCTGATTGAATAAATTAATTGCTCTTTGTCCCATTCCCCCTGCAATCACGTCTGTAACACCTTTTTCGGCAAGCCATGCAGGAAGCAATCCGGGTTCATGCGGA
>Ga0116164_10000073_pt1 | contig 94655 bp, 107 predicted proteins | sample AD_UKC109_MetaG_FD_89888 | JGI IMG/M metagenome (GOLD analysis project Ga0116164, IMG submission 89888) | Active sludge microbial communities of municipal wastewater-treating anaerobic digesters from Hong Kong - AD_UKC109_MetaG | ecosystem: Engineered > Bioreactor > Anaerobic > Digestate... | reverse complement strand
GTCAGTGTCCTTGCGAGCCCGCAGGCGGAGTCAAAGGTGATGGATGTGATATTCACCGAGACGACGACGCTTGGGATAAGGAGGCAAAGCATCAACAAGATATCTCTCTACAGGGACGAAAGCATTCTTAAAACGAGATATGGGACCGTAAGACTTAAACATGCCTTTCATAATGGAATAAGGATAAAGACAAAACCCGAATACGAGGACTGCAAGTTGCTTGCAAGGGCGAACAATATCCCGATCACTGCAGTCTACAAAGAGATAAACAGATTACTCGGTGATGAAAGATAAAACGAAAGTACGGCCTGCTCAAGGATTACATACTCTCTCTGCGCAAGGTGGCGGTCGCCTTCTCCGGCGGCGTGGACAGCACGTTCCTTCTCAAGGTGGCGGCGGATGCCCTCGGAGGGGACGTATTGGCAATTACAGTAGTGTCACCTTACATTCCGAAATGGGAGATAGAGGAGGCACAGGCCTTCACTAAGGAGCTTGGGATACAACATAAGCTCCTGAGGGTGCCCATCAACAGTGAACTGTGCAACAATCCAGAGAACAGGTGCTACATCTGCAAGAAGATAATGTTCTCCATGATGAGCGACCTTGCAAATAGCTTGGGCTTCCCTGATGTGCTTGATGGCACCAATCAAGATGATCTCAACGATTACAGGCCAGGTATCGCAGCACTGTCCGAGATGGGCATACTGACACCGCTCCTGGACCTGCATTTCTCCAAGAAAGAGATACGAGAGATGTCCCATGAGCTCGGGCTCTCCACATGGGACAAGTCCGCCTATGCATGCCTTCTGTCAAGGATACCTTATGGGCAGCTGATCACCCTGGACGACCTGCGGAGGATCGAGGACGCGGAAAGGTATCTCATGGATCGAGGCTTCCGCTGGATAAGGGTCAGGTCCCACGGGGACCTTGCACGGATAGAGGTCGAGCGAGAGGAACGTTACAGGATGTTCAACGATAATCTTCTTGACCAGATAGACCTCAAGCTCCGGGAACTGGGGTACAAATATGTTACCTTCGACCTGGGCGGATATCGCGTGGGCAGCCTTAACGACCAGATCGAAAGAAAGGGAGGTTCGTACCATAGTGGGTCCCTTAAGGAAGGCGCTGGAGGAACTTCGTGACGGAAAGCGGGATGTTGAGTCCGTCATGGATCTTTTCAGAGACAGATACGATGACCTAGGTTACGCCAAGGTGGACCTCTCGAGAGAGGACAGGGTGGGATACCCCGAGGTCATATACTGCGAGGGGAAGACCTCGTCCCAGATCAAGGGCATAGTCTCGTCGATGCTTTCCGGTGGGTCGAACATACTTGCCACCAGGGCGGACAGGGATGCCTTTGAGGCTATAAGGGAGGTCTCGGAGGACGCCCGCTACAACGAACTGGCGAGAATGGTCGTTATCAAAAGGAACGATGTGCCAGCCCCCGATACCTACATCGCATTGGTCACGGCGGGCACTTCGGACATGCCCGTGGCGGAAGAGGCGATGGAGACTGCGAGGATCCTCGGAAACGAGGTCAGGCTTTTTGCAGACGTCGGCGTGGCAGGACTGCACCGTCTTATGGTGAACCTGGACGAGATACGAAGCGCCAAGGCGATCATAGTGGTCGCGGGAATGGACGGCGCCCTTCCGAGCGTCCTTGGCGGCCTTGTGGACAGACCGGTGATCGCGGTCCCGACGAGCGTCGGGTACGGCGCAAGCTTCAATGGGCTCTCCGCCCTTCTTGCGATGCTCAACAGCTGCGCGGGCGGCGTATGCGTCGTGAACATAGACAACGGATTCGGGGCAGGTTACCTTGCCAGCATGATAAACAGGCTATGAATGCGGCCAGGGGCCCATAACATACCTTGACCTGCCCATGATTGCACCACAACAATTATATTTATAAATGCCCGAGCCAATTTATCATAATATTAATAAATAATAATATGATAATATATTAATTTGATTACCTGGATGGATTCTTTATGGGAACTGGTGACATATCATCTTCAAATCATGGAATAATAAAGATAATCTTGCTGATAGCCCTGCTCTTGTCTTCCGGACTCTTTCTTGGGCAATTGATCGCGGGACCGATTTCCGATGATCATTCCTCCGACGATGTCGTGACCATACCCGACACTGACGGCGACGGCTGGAACGATGAGGAAGAGCTGTTGGCTGGCACAGATCCGGAGAATCCAGATACTGACGGAGATGGCATCATAGATCCAGAAGATAATAACGCGCTGGTCCCTCTCAGCACCACACCGCCGACCACCACGTCAGCACCCACGACGCTGCCACCTACCACGACATCCCCGCCGACCACCACGTCAGCACCCACGACGCTGCCACCTACCACGACATCCCCGCCGACCACAACTCCGGCCCCCGAACAAGGAACGACAATCGAAGTTTACCACTTCCATGCCACCCATCAATGCACCTCGTGCAAATTGCTTGGAGAATACGCCTATTACACGATAATAACATACTATGGGGACGAGTATGAGGAGGGCAAGATAACATTCTCGAGTTGCGACTACGAGGATGATGAGAACTCGGAACTGGTGGAGTGGCTCAATGTCTATGGTTCAAGCATCTTCGTGATAGTGAGATGGGACGACGGCCAGACAGAGGTATTCAATCCGACAAACATGCTTTGGACATATATCTCTAACAAGAGCGCCTTTGCGGTCCACTTCAAGGACTATCTGAAGGAGAAACTTTGCCTATAGATTTCATAGAACAACTTGCATTCAGTTCTTCGATGCCCCTGATATCCGCATTCTTCATAGGATTGGCCACCGCCATATCCCCATGCGCCTTTGCAGCTAATGTCGCCGCCATTGGTTACATTTCTAGAAACATCGACAATCCACTGAAATCCTTGAGGTCAGGCATAATGTTCACGCTGGGAAGGACAGTTACCTATATGGCGATAGGCATGGTCATGATCATCGCGGGAAGGGTTATAGGATCTCTGGCCAGGGACACCCAAACCTATAGCAATATCATAATAGGGCCGATCCTCCTTTTGATCGGTCTCGTATTCATGGGGGTCATATCTTTCAACATGGCCCCTGACGCAGGTATAATATCAAGGGCGATGAAATGGTTTAACAACAAGGGGGAGGCGGGCGCCTTCCTGATGGGGGCTGTTTTTGCGTTTGCGTTCTGCCCATATTCAGGCTTGATGTTCTTCGGGCTCTTGATACCACTGGCCTTGGGTTCTTCCTACGGCATGATTCTTCCAGGAATATTTGGGATTGGCGTAAGCATACCTGTCCTGATATTTGTCGGACTCTTATACTTCAGTGCGTCCAGGGCTCGCAACTATGGCAGATTCATCAGCAGCATATGGCCGGCGGCCAGCATACTGATAGGCACGGCCCTGATCATAGTTGGGACATACTACATATCGCCATACATCGAATCAAGGGTCGACATCACATACGTTTTTGAGTTGCTGTGCGCCATGATCCTTAGCTTTTCCGGTCTGGTCCTCCTAAGAAGGCACGATAAGGATACTGATGGCAACACCCGTGGCCAGTCCGGGGGAAAAGATCATTATCAGGACACGAGCGATGTTACGGACGGGCCATACCTGCAAGAGAAAGGTATTCCTAGGTCGCCCATCAACTAGGCACTATGGTCTCTGCGAGCGGGCATGTCACTTCCACGAATCTACCTTTCGCCTGTCATGGCGGATAAGGATATGAGTGGCTTATTTCCTAAATTATAAATACCCTATCATATCATTATTGATGGTGAACTTATGTTGAAGACACACAGAGGAGCACTATTTCTGACATCAGTGTTATTAGTAATGGCATGCATTCTCTCCGGGTGCATCGGTCCTGACGGTGCCGATGACAAGAAGGCCGAGATCGAGGAACTCGTAGGCAACGCCTGCGAGATGATAGAGGAAGAGGGTCCGGATTTCTTTCCTGAGCTTAGAGAGGAGGGCGGGGAATGGTGGAATGGAGACACATACATATTTGTATGGCAGACGGACGGTCTTAGGTTGGTGTATCCCCCCGACACCTCGGGCGAGGGTGTAGATATGTCGGGGCTCGTCGACTCTGAAGGCAAGGCCATAGGCGAGTTGTTCATAGAGACTGCGACGCAGGAACCATACTATGGATGGGTGGAGTATATCTGGCCAAAGCCGGACGGCGACACACCTGAAGAGAAACACACCTACATCAAGAAGGCGGAGTATGGGGGCGTGGAATATCTTGTAGGTTCAGGTTATTATCTATCAGACACGGAGTGATCGATCACTCTTCTCTCTTCTTGAATAAAATATATCTCAAGATTATTTTCATATTGACTATCTTATCATTATTTTTACTAGATTTATAATATGTAATTAAACAAATCCAGTTTATGATATCATGGTTTGTAGTGATTTGAAATAAGGAAAATCGGCTGCTTGTAATATTTTGTTTATAAATGTCCTTTTAAATGATTTCAGTTTGATGTTTTTTCCCATTATGGATCATTTAAAGATTCGGGATAAGCTTGATATAATTTTGAAACATTCTTATTACCATGAAGAGGCTAGCCGTGGCCCTCCTGTTGGTCTTGTTGATGTCTATATTCTCAGGATGCATCAGCTCAGGCTCCGGGACTGCTGTACCTGAGACCACCCAGGCCCCCACGACAACGCCAGCTCCCACTGAGCCTCCATACACTATCCAGCTCGCCGATGTGTGGGCACTCGACGTCGGGAGCGAACCTGAGTTTCCCCCAATTCTTGTGAATGATTCCATCTGTGTCATCACGGGAGAGCGCATCCTACTCGTCTCGGGAGAGGGCTTATTGCTATGGAATGAATCGTTATCTGGTGATATGGAAATATCACCAATTCCTGACGGCGACTCCATCTACATTGTGTATTCAGACGGTCGTGTAGAGCGTCGGGACAGTGCCACCGGCGAGGTCGTGTGGATACAGTCCCTTGATGCCTATCCGCCTGTGCCTGTGTGCGCATACGGGGAACGCCTGTACGTTTCATCGGGCAGATGCCTCCTGCGTCTGTATGCTGATACGGGCGATGTCGCATGGCGTACCGAACTCCCAGATGGCGCTGTTGACACATCCATCGTTGCCATGGGTGACCGATTGCTTGTCGACACGTTCGCCCACAACGTGACTGTTGTAGACGCCGAAACGGGGACGATACTCGACAATTGGGATGGGCGCTGCGATATGGGGTACCTCTTCGTGCACGACGATTCGGTGTACGCGATGGGTGGATTTTGCCTCACCTGCATTGATGCCGATTCCGGAAACGCAATATGGGAGTACATATTTCCTGAGAGGGGCTCATGGACTCCCGCATTCGTCGACTACCCTTATGCATTTATTTCCACGATAGACGACCAAGTCCTGTGCATCGATATGGGGTCAGGAATGCTCATCTGGAGCGACGACGCCATGTATCGTGCAGGGTTGGCCATCTCAGACAAAGTCCTTATCACAGGCATCGCCTTTATTCCTGATATATATAAGATAGACCAAGGAATGTGGGATCCTAATTCCGTTACTCCCCCCGGAACACAAGAACGCGAACTCGTGGCGTGGGACGTCAGTACAGGCGAACGATTAGTGTCTATACCAGCGGACCAGGACCTTAAGTGGCCCATGGCCATCGGTGATCAATTTATTTTCTTGAATGAGACCCAACTTGTGTGTTATCGCGTGGAGTATGGGTAACGGCGATTATATTTGAAATATAGGAAAGACTTAGGAAAACAATACAAATCGAAAAATAGAAATCTGAAACATTTTCCAACAAAACACTACAGTTTTGACTTCAAAAATGGATGTGTAAAATCACACAAAAATAAACCGGTTTTTTTCCTCAATCGGTTGTTTTAATATTTTTTACCGTTTAGAATTCTAAAGTATGAATATAGGCTTCTCAAAATTATTTTAACAATCCATGATTTTCATCAAAATACACATAATTTCTGTTGTCAAAAATAACAGTATGAATTCTGAAATTTTCTAAATATTTCTGTCTCTGCATCAAAATGAAGAAAATGAAAAGGGTTGTTTTTCCCAACCTGTTTGGTCTTGTAAGGCTGGCTTGGCATAGCAAAAATTTATATACTATGTTTCATAGCATTTATGCCCTTTACTCAAACAATGTGTATATCTAAGAGTTTAACCTTTGGAGATTCACGTTATTTAGATGGGATTATAATTTAAAAGAGGTGAAAATCCATGGGATATGACGATCGAAGGCCACGAAGAGATTTTGGGCCACGCGAAATGCATAAAGCAGTTTGTGCAGATTGTGGAGAGGAATGTGAAGTTCCTTTCAAGCCGTCAGAGGACAGACCAGTATACTGTCAAGAATGTTACAAGAAACATAGGAAATACTAATCATATTAGATTATTTTCTATTTTTCTCTCTTTTTTCATATCATATATTGTTCTTCTTGAATTTATGAAGGAACAGTTTTCCCGAGATCAGAAAATTCGTTGATTCCTTGTAATTTGTTATAATGTTCTCTCTGATCCAAAATTCGAAAGATTTTATAGCATACATTGCCCTAACTACAAACATGGGTCATCTCAATGAATACATGGATGAATATAGGAGACAGTTAGAGAAAGGAGATATAACGAAGGCATATAGGGGATTGATGGAATACATCATGGGCCTGAGAACGCATTTCAAAAACAAGTATCCCGATTGTTCCGTCTCAAGCATCTATCAAGGATACATGGACATGACGTACTTCTCCTTCAATCCCGATTCTATCAAGGGCCGCAAACTGAAGGTCGCGATAGTCTTTCTCCATGAGACGTTCAGATTCGAGGCATGGCTTGCGGGATACAACAGGCAGGTCCAGAAAAGCTACTGGAAACTTTTTAAAGAGGGCGATTGGGACAAATACCGCCTGGTCCCGACCACCGAGGGCGTTGACTCCATCATGGAGCACACATTGATCGACGATCCTGACTTCAGCGATCCAGATGCCTTGACAAGGCAGATCGAGGAAGGCACATTGGCGTTTATCAAGGACGTTGAGGACTTTCTATCCGGCGAGGGGAACATATAGAGGTTGCCACGTCCGTGAATGACAAATATCCTATAGCAGGGATGATTCCTCCGTCCCCGCTATGAAAATGAATAAGAAAAAGGGTAGGGAAAGGTCAGGCGCTGGTATTCACGCATTCAAGTTCCATCTCGCCGTTTATCTGCACCATCAAGTTGATGGCATTGATCAGTTTGGCGTTTGTCGCGATGGGATTTGTCAGCGTGATGGCTTCCTGCATGTATCCACCCACTTCGTTCACCAAGGCGGACACGCTCTCTGGCACCTCTTCAGGGAGGTTCTCAAGGATGCATTCCCAGTACATGTTGGCCTTGGCGAGATTCGTCCTGACCAGAGGCATGTAAAGCGCCATCGGGCTTGCGCCCCTGTTGGCTATGTAGGCATTGCCCGGGCCGTATGTCCCGGCATCATAGACTATCGTGTTCTCCAACAGGTATGTGTAGTCATGCTGTGTTGCCCACTCGATCGTCATGCTGGTGACTATCACCGAACCGTTCCCGTAGTTGGCGATGACCAGCACAGGATTGTTTGCGAATGAGTCATGCAGAACTATTTCCGCCCCATCCGGAAATCCTGATATTATGCCTCCATGGTAGGAATAGTACCAATCGTCCAACTCATCGTCAGTGATTACATTTGGAGTGTTCAACAAAGGATGATTAGGTATGATGACATCAACATAATCCCCATAATATTGACTGTATTGAAAACCGCATGGCAGGGAACCTGTTGGCCAGTGCCCCCCATACCAACCAGCGTCGGCAGCATGGATCTGAAGAACGCCACCAGATGCGACATAGTTCTCGAAATACGCCCTGTTGGCCTCGACCGCAGTATAGAATGCGGTGGTCTGGTCGCTTGCGATGATGACCTTGTCGTAGGCGCTGAGGTCCACAACCCCGATGTCCGCGCTTGTGTAGACATCGTAGGCGATGCTCAGGCTTGTAAGAACATCCTCGTTGGTGGGGTCATCCCATGGATCATTATCCTTGAAGATGGCCACATTGGTGGGCTGGGATGATACCGGGTTCCAACACACCAACAACAGCATCATAGTAAGAGATATGATAAGTATTATTTTCTTATTCATAGAAAAACCAGTGTTATATCAAATAATATACATATAAATTTTTTGTTTTCAAAGAAGGAGCCATTATTTACCTATGTTTTATTTTTCATTTATATATCGATGATATTTATGTGGGAATGCGGATATTTTCTAAATTTCATCTTTAAGCAACGATTTTTGTGGAAATTGATAAATAGATTTATAAAGGGTTTGTATAAATTACAAAACACCCATGGTAGTTAATTAGGTAAGTAGTATGCTTTTCGATTAATGTAGTGGGTAAATAGTTTAAAAGAGGTGAAACTCCATGGGTTACGATAGAGATAGGCGTGGCGGAAGAAGAGACTTCGGTCCTCGAGAAATGCACAAGGCCGTCTGTTCCGATTGCGGAGAAGAGTGCGAAGTGCCTTTCAAGCCAACAGAGGGCAGGCCTGTATATTGCAGGGACTGCTATGCAAAGCACAGGGAAGACAGGTATTAGATACATTGTCAGCCCAAACTGATTAGAGATTCAAATTTATATTTATTTTTTAGTTTCATACTCATTTTTTTATATCCCATCACCCATTATCAATCATGGATGAGGAATATGATGGCAAGCTGCCCCACCTATGCGGCTGCGAGAGCTGTAAGGCACTGCTAAGCACAACGGAGATGGAGATAGATGGAAGGCCTCTCTCCATAAGGGGCCTCACAGAGATACTGTCCTACCTGGCCCTCCGTGATGTTCCGGTGGATGATGTCGACTTTGAGAAGATATACGATGAGCTCTCCTCCGTCAACGAGGATCTCGGCACGGTCCCATGGGAGGCCCTGATCGCACGGCTGAGGGAGGAGTACGAGGATTTTATATGACACCCCGGCTTTCCCTGTCGAGCTCCGTGTCCAGCGTCACCAGTTCCTCGATAAGCCTTTTCCTGACGTCCGATACGTAGGGATTGTACCTGTGCATGTCAACAAAGAGCTGCCTGGAGTCGTTCCTTGTGATTCTGACCAGCTCCTTTAGCTTCTCATGCGTCTTTGTCGCCAACTTTATGTCCTCTATCCCGATGTTGTCCAATGCGTTTCCAAGGTAGTGTATCATGGCAAGCGAGCTTGCCATCTGCCTGTCATGCTCATCGGGCGTCGTCACCACGGTGTTGAGCCCCAGGGACCTGAGAAAGTCTTCTACGCACCCCATATCGACCCCCCTCATGGGACAAAGCGCTATCGTCTTTCCCGAGAGGCCCTTTTTTGTCGTGTCGGGGCCGAAGAGGGGATGTGTCCCCATGATTGAGCATGTCTTTGGCAATATCTCCTCCATCCATCTCGCAGGCCATATCTTCACGGAGCACACGTCGCAGACGAGATTTCCCCCTATGTGGCCCGAGATGTCCTGGAGCGCGGACCTGAGGGCGGATATCGGGACGCATGGCACCACGATGTCCTTCTTTGCGCACTCCTTCGCCGTTGCGTATTCGACGCCGAGTTCGCTTGCCTCCCGTGATCTGTCAGAACGATTGGCGACGGACACGTCGAGACGGTCCCTCAGGTGCAGGGCCATCAGTTGCCCGAATCTCCCGAAACCTATTATCCCAATGCTTTCCAAGGCCATCATCTCTCAGTTCTCTGGTACGACCCGATGACCTTGAACTCGCTGCAGACCCCTTCCATCTCTTCGAGGGCCCCTTCGACATCCTTGTCCTTGCAATGCCCCTCGAAGTCGGCAATGAACGCATATTCCCAAGGCTTGTCCTTTATAGGCATCGATTCTATCCTTGTGAGATTGATATTGGCCCTGCTCAGGGGCTCAAGGGCGTCATGCAGCTTGCCTCCCTTGTGGAGCACCTTGAAGGCGATGGTCGTCTTGTCGTTCCCTGTCGGCCTCGGCAGGAACGTGCCTATCGCGCCGAACCTGGTGAAGTTCTCCCTGGAGTCCTGGATTCCCTTCTCAAGCACCTTGAGTCCGTATATCGAGGCGATCCTGATGTTCCCGACGATGGCGCACTCGGCATCCTCGAGCACCTTCTTTGCGGCGGCCGCGCCGTCCCACCACGAGATCACCTCGCAACCGCAACTGTCCAGGTACCTCCTGCACTGCGATATGGCCTCGGGATGCGAGTATATCCTCCTGATACTGTCCTTCCCCGAGGACCTTTGGGCTATGAGGCAGTGCTCTATCCTGAGCTTTCCCTCCTTGCAGAGGAATAGGTCCCTCTCCATAAGGAGATTGGTGGAACCGGATATCCTGCCCGTGATGGAGTTCTCCAAGGGTATCACGCCGGTGTCCGCCTTTCCCCTGTTTACCATGTCGAAGACCTCCTCGAAGCTCTTGCAGGGGATGGTGATTGCATCGCTGTACATCTCAAGCGCCATGCTTTCGCTGAAGGCGCCGAACTCCCCTTGGAAGGCTACCTTCATCACACCCTCTCCTGTTCTTCCCTGCTCAGGGACAATATCGCATCGAGAACGTCCAGCATCCTCTTTTGAGGGAGCTCATAATGGCGGGAAAGTTCTTCCCATCTCCTTGTCAACGCCTTCTCCCTGGCGGTGTCCTTCACCTTCAGCCCCATGTCCTTCTTTATCATCCCTATCTCCTTTGCGATATCCATCCTTATGCATAGTTTCTCAATGATGTCTGAATCAATCTCATCTATTTTTTTTCTCAATTCCCTTATCCTTTCCATCTTCACACCTCATGATAAGGTCTGCAATACAAAATGCGGCCATGTTCTCGACGACCGGCAACGCCCTCAGCCCTATGCACGGGTCGTGCCTGCCCTTTATCTCTATGTCGCAGTTTGTCATCTTCTCAAGATCAACCGTCCTTTGTGATGTTGATATGGAGGGCGTGGGCTTTACAGCTACATGGAAGACCACCGGCATCCCGTTGCTCATGCCACCGAGGACCCCTCCGTTGTTGTTTGTCATCGTCACTATCCTTCCATTCTCGAATCTGTACTCATCATTTGCATCCGTCCCCCTCATGCCGGCAAGGTCGAATCCCGCCCCGAACGAGACCGCCTTCACCGCCGGGATGCTGTACATCGCATGGGCTATCACTGACTCTATGGAATCGAACATAGGTTCACCGACGCCGATTGGCATATTGTAGACAACGCACTCTATCCTTGCGCCGACCGAGTCCCCGGAACCCATGGCCTTGTCTATCTCACTTTCCATCTCCCTTGTGATGGCAGCGCCCCCCTCTGCCCCAGAGGTCATGGACGCATTCGCCTTCCCTATCTGGACGAGACGTGCAGAGACCTTTATATCCCTTGCGTCGAGGATCTGTCTTGCCAGTGCCCCCGCCATGACGAACGCGGCGGTCATCCTCCCGGAGAACACGCCGCTTCCCCTGATATCGTGATATCCACCGTACCTTACTGTGGCGGGGAGGTCCGCATGTCCCGGTCTGGGCCTTTCCCTAAAGTCGCTATAGTCGTTTGATATCACGTCCTTGTTCTCGATGGCCATCGCGATGGGCGCGCCGGTGCTCTTGCCGTCCAAGGTCCCAGACAACACCTTCAGCACATCCTCTTCCCTCCTGGGACTTGTATGCCGATTTGTTCCAGGCCTTCTCTTGTCGAGTTCCACTTGGATAAGGCCGGTGTCTATGCGCATTCCCGGGGGAACGCCTTCCACCACGACCCCTATCATCTTTCCATGGCTTTCCCCGAAGACATGCATCCTCAATGATTTTCCAAAGCTATACGACATCTATGGCAGCCCCTAACATCTTCATATCATCCAAGAATGATGGGTAGCTCTTGGATATACATTTTGTGCCTTTCATGGCCGATTCGCCCTTGGCCGAGATTGCGGCCACCACAAGGGACATGGCTATCCTGTGGTCGTTGTGCGGGTCAAGCACGGTCCCGTTGAGGGGCGTTTTGCCCTTGATCTCCATGCTGTCGCCGTGCACCCTTATGTTTGCGCCCATCTTCGCAAGCTCCCTTGATATGGAGTCCACCCTGTCGCTCTCCTTGATCCTCAGCCTTCCAAGGTTCTTCAGGGTGCTTATGCCCCCGGCCTGGGTGCACAGGACCGCCAGTATGGGCACAAGGTCGGGTATCTGGGCGCAGTCGAGCTCTATCGCCTTTAGGTCGGAGCGGCATGTAGTGACGGAATCTCCGACGATCGACATCTCGGCGCCCATCGCCTGCAATAAACCTATTATCGCCTTGTCGCCCTGCTTTGTGCCAGGGTCGAGATTTTGGACCGTCACCTCCCCGTTGATGCACCCCGATGCCATGGCGAACGCGGCCGATGAGTAGTCCCCCTCTACCGTGAGGGATGTCGGGGCATATTTCTGCCCCCCTCTGACATTGATCGCCCTCATGTCCGCCCTGGATTCGACCTTTACGCCGAAACGTTCCATGGTGTCCACCGTCATCTGGACATACGGCATCGATTCGAATCTTCCATTCACGCTCATGTTGACGCCGTGCCTTGACCTCGGCGACGCAAATAATATCGATGATATGTATTGGGAGCTTATGTCTCCCCTGATGGAGACGATCCCTCCTATGATGCCCCCTCCTTCCACTTCCACGGGCGGAAATCCCTCCTTGCCGAGATATCTTGATGATATGCCCAACTGTCCCATGGCCCTTATCAGTTCGGCCACAGGCCTCATGAGCAGCGACTCCTTGCCTGTGAAGACCGATCTTCCGTCGCAAAGGGCCGCAAGCGTCATCATCATCCTGAGGGTGCTTGCCGACTCTCCGCAGTCCAAGGGCATGTCGGGCGGACTTGGCCGTTCGTCGCCCGTTATCTCGACCACTTCCTTCCTTGCCGACACCTCTGCCCCGAACTGCTCGCAGGCCCTTAGCGTAGCCATGGTGTCATCGCTTACGAGCGGCCTTTCCAGCACGCTCCTTCCTTCCGAAAGGAGGGCGCATATCATGGCCCTGTGGGTCTGGCTTTTGGAGGATGGTGCGATTATCCTGCCCGTGGTCTCGGAACTGTCAATGAGTATCTCCATTTTTTCACCAAAAATCGATAATTATGTCAACTACTTCCTCTATCGTCTTCCCCGCGGTGTCGATGGCAATGTCTGCGGCATAGAGGTATAGTTCCTTTCTCTGGCCAAGGATCTCGTTTATCCTCCTCTCCTTGTCGTGCCCCTGTAGCAGGGGTCTTGACGAATCTGACCCGAGCCTCTCCGCCAGTGTCTTTCCATCCGCGAAGAGCAATACAACACCCTCCATCGACTGAAGCGCCTCCAGATTCCTCCTGGTGGTCACGATCCCCCCGCCACAGCTGATCACTGCCTTCTCCTTCCCCATGTTCTCGTCGAGGATATGCGATTCCAGCTCTCTGAAGCCTCTCTCGCCGTGTTCCCTGAAATAACGGTCTATATCCATTCCCGTCCTGGCCTCTATCAGGTGGTCAAGGTCGATGAATTCCCATCCCATCCTCTTGGAGAGCAGGTCGCCAACGGCAGTCTTGCCGCTACCCATAGGCCCGATCAACACAATGGGACCTTTCATCATCCCTCACCGTCAATTGCCCCTCTATGGCAGTTTTCATGATATCGATGGGGGGTTTCAGCCCGGTCCATCTCTCAAAGCTGATGGCGCCCTGGTGCACGAGCATCTCCAGGCCGTTTATCGGCAGACAGCCTGCAGAGTCCGCCTCTCTTAGCAGTTCCGTGCTAACGGGGTCGTAGACTATGTCCATCACCACCTTTGCCTCGTCAAGGTCGTCCTTGGTTATCGGCAGGGAACCCTTTGTCCCGTGCATCCCGATGGTCGTGCAGTTTATCACGATCTTGGAGCGCGCAAGGCAGTGCGACATATCGTCCCACGGTCTTGCCTGTATGTTCTCGTATCCCCTCAGGGCCTCTGCGAGCCCCTCGGCCCTTCTTAGCGTCCTGTTGATGATGTACAGCCTCTTGGGCCCCCTCTTGGCTATCGAGTGTGCTATGGCCTTGGCAGCTCCGCCCGCGCCGATTATCAGGACCCTCTCCCTCATCGTGCTGATCCCCTTGGACGCCAGCGCCTCGATGCAACCTTCTCCGTCTGTCGTATCGCCGACCAGGAGGTCCCCGTTGAGGGTCAAGGTATTTACCGAGCCGCATGCCTCGGCATCGTTGGAGAGGCAGTCCAGATACCGCAGCGCCTCCTCCTTGAGGGGGTGCGTGAGGTTCGCGCCCATTATCTTGCCTTCCCTCAGCATGGATATGAGCGATGGAAGCGATGTCTTGCCAATCCTCAGGGGTTGGTAGATGCAATCGTCAAGTCCCAGCGCCTTGAATGCCGCATTGTGCATGGCAGGGCTCATGGAGTGGGATATGGGGTCGCCAGCCACGACGAACAGTTTCATTCACGTCCCCTCCATCAACACCCTCATCCTGGAGGCGTCCACTTGCCCCGGGGCGGTGGCCACACCGGCCGAGACATAGGTAAATGGCGCGTCGTTCCTTATGGACGACACCCTTGTCATGAGGCCTATCTCCCCCATGGCGAAGGACACCAATGGGAATTTGATGGCCCTGGCATGCCTTTGAAGCTCGATGATGACATTGCAGTCTTCCGTCTCGTTGGCCGTGGTGACTATCTTTCCCACATCCGCGCCCATGTCCCGCATCTTGTCGATGGTCTCGATAAGCTCAAGCAGGTCCGGGGTGCCGCTGAACACATGTCTGGAGGCGATGACCAGGACGCCCCTTTCCTTGGCATATCCTACGGCTTCGCCCCTTACATCGGTCGGCGTTGCCAGCTCGATGTCGATCGCTTCGCATTCCGCATCGATGGCGTCCTTGATGACACGCAGTCTTGACCGCTCGCTTTCCGTGTACCTACCGCCCTCCCAATGGGGACGGACGGTGGCTATCACTGGTTGTGCTATCTCCTTGTATAGCTTGTCGAGCGAGTGGATGTCGTTCAGGTAGTCTATCCTGTGCTCGACCATCTCCGTGTCTATCTCCTTCGCCCTGTCCATACACTTTTCTATGGAATCTTCCGCCAGACATGCGCAAAGCATCATTTCTCTATCACCTCTTCCTCCTTGACGAGGACCCCGAAGTGCCTTCCGCCCTCTTCGAAGTGTGCAATGACCCTATCGCCCTCCTTGAGGTCTGTCACCGCTATGCTGCCGCTCGGCGAGACCATCTTCACGGTCTCTGCGTTCTGCAGTATCGCTTTCGCCACCCTGCCATTTGACTCGGCCGTGACCAATACCATGGGCCTGAGCTCGATTTTCGACCTTGCGACGTTCGATGTCATGGTCGTGCCATCGGAGGTCACGATCATCACCTCGCTGCCCGCATTTAGCTCTTCAAGGTATCTGGTCTTGTTGCCGGGCACCAAGGTGTAGAGGGACAATGCGCCCGCGTTCACCCTGAACGGCCTTGGGGAGACGAACTCGTTCTCTTCCACTTCGGCCTGTATCAGCAGCATGCCCTGGGACGAAGACCCGACGAGCATGCCCATGTTCCTGTACATCATGTTGCAAGTGTCGATACAGACCCTGGAACCAAGGCCAAGGAGTCTCTTCTCCTTGACGGTCGCCTCTTCCATCCTGATGCCTTCCCCGCCGGAGACCAGCCTCAGGAGGGGGGAGAGGACCGACGGGTCGTCCGTCTCTATCACGACTCCATCGGCGCCGAGCTCCAGGGTCTCCAGGGCCGTCCTTGCCTGTTCCAACGTTTTGACCGCGACGATGATATCCGTCCTGCCCCTGAGATTTGCTATGATGTTCTCAAGCGGGATTATCTCATCGTCGGTGAACCTGATCAGTGTCGTCGCCGACAGGTCCATGGAAAGGATCTGTTCCTCATCCTCCTTCTTTGACACCACCGCCTCCTTGACATCTTCCATGTCGTTGATGGTGGGGATCCCGAGGAACAAGGCCTCTTTTAGCACTTCCTCATCGTCAGACGATACAATGAGTCTTTTTGACATCTGGTCCAAGCTCCTTAAGCGCCTCTTTTGCAGTTGCATGTTCCACGATGATGGACCTTAGTGCATGTACCATGGCCGTTGGATTGATGTGTTGGAAGGCGTTCCTTCCGAGCGATACGCCTATGGCCCCGGCCTCCATGCAGTCCTCGACCATTTGAAGGACCTCAAGGTCGGTATTACATTTTGGGCCTCCGGCGATCACTATCGGCACGGGGCATGACCTCACGATGCTCTCGAAGGACTCGATGTTCCCTGTGTATATCGTCTTGATGATGTCGGCGCCCAGTTCCGCCCCCAGCCTTGCGACCAGTGCCACGGACTCCTCGTGGGATACCTTCTCAACGTTGTCGCCCCTGGGGTACATCATGGCCATCAGCGGCATCTGCCACCTGTCACATGCCTCGGACACCTTGCCGAGGTCTGAGATCATATCCGTTTCGGTCTCTCATCCCCCCACGTTCACATGCACGGAGACCGCATCGGCGCCGAGCCTCAGGGCCTCTTCGACCGTTCCCACAAGGACCTTCCTGTTGGGATCCTTTGCAAGCTGAGTGCTTGCGGATAGGTGCATTATTATTCCGCATGCCGGGGGTTCTGTGAGATTTCTTATTATGCCCTTATGTAGCACAATGGCACTCGCACCACCAGCGTCTATGTTCGCTACCGTGGACCTCATGCTCACCAGACCCTCTATCGGGCCTACGGTGGTCCCGTGGTCCATCGGTATTATAACTGCCTTACCGTTGTGTGTTATCCTGTTCAGTCTTGCGACCTTACCGTTCATTGTGTGCCACCTCCTGAAATGGGCACAATATCACTTGATACCAAGATGCCTTTGGCTGACATCTTCGTTAGAATAGCCGTGGGTAATATATTCCCAATTATCTTATTCGATGTTTTTGAGGAAAACCAATCGCCAGGAGCACAATTGCCCCGGATAAAGGCGTTCCCCCCTTGTACAGTCGTTCCCGATTCTCATTTTCATTCACCTGGAATGGAAATATGGTTTTTACACATAGAGACTAACAACAAATGAAACCAAGGAATAGTTTCATCTAGACTTAGAAACTAAAGAAAAACCAGCTGCAGCTATAAAAATCACGATAGTTTGTTCCTGAGACATTTTCAATGATTTTCATACTGCTCGAGATGAATATTCTTCAAACCCTTTATAAAGTTTTCCTTGGAAAAAGGCCTAAAATGTTAGTGATGCCCCTTTATTTCGGTTTTCTAAGGAAATAATCGATGTAGGCATATCTTATCTGGTCACCCTCGATCCACAGCGTGCCCTTCCTCTCCTGCTTCTCTACCATGACCGTGTCCCCCAGGTGAGTGTCCGCCTCTTCGTCCTCGAAGTATGCATGCAGGCTCTTTTCGCCGTACCAATCCTCCTCGAACTCCCCAGGCCCCTGTTCGGTGCCGGTCCCGTATCCTTCGTCATCAACGGACAGGAGATTGAAAAACATCAACCCTCCCGGCTTCAGGACACGCGCCATTTCCCCGATGCTCAGGTAGATCTCCCTCTTTGGCATATGGAATATGGTGTTGTAGGAGTAGACGAAGCTGAAATGCCCGTCAGGGAACTTGATGTCCCTCATGTCTCCGGGTCCTATGTTCAGGTCCATGCCGTGCCTCTTTCCGAACTCTCTCGATGCCGATACAGCCTTTCCCGATATGTCTATCCCATGGGTCTCATATCCATGCATCGCGAAAAGTGCCAGGGGTGGGACAGGCCCTCCGGCGCCGCAGTCCAACACACGTTTTTCCATGTCCTCCTCCTCGCAAAACCTGAGGAATTCAAGGACCGGGCCCCTCCTGTACAGGTCAGTGATCTCTGAGAGAAATTCCTTTGATGGCATCATATGACCGTTCGTATCCTATATTAATAATGTTTGGGGATAGATTTGGGTATAATGTAGGAAAAATCGGTTATAATGGGCCAATATAGTACGACTGTGCATAGCATTTCCCAAAGAATCACCGGGAAAAAGGGCCTATGGGACTTTTTTTCCATAGGCCTAATCTTGATTACCATATCCTTGATTGTAATTAGAAGGGATAACTTTCCAATTTTCGTTGACATATACTACCATCTTTCCATCACGGAGATGTTCGATCAGGCCGGAGGTGTGGTCATCCACGATTTCCTTCAGTACGCGCCGATAGGAAGGTCCCACCTGTATCCCCCGTTCCTGCACATCCTGATGCTCGGAGCGTACAAGATGGGTCTTTCGATGGATGCACTGGGCCGTTTGGTGAGCGCGGTGATGTTCCCTCTGACCATGGTCTCTTGCTGGCTCCTGGTGAGGAGGGCTTTTGGCAGTGCGGAGGCCTTCGTATCGCTGGTCCTTCTCCTCTGCAGCTGGCAGTTCTTCTACACAACGGCAGTCGTGAGCGCATCGGCCCTCGCCACCGTGCTGGCGCTCCTCACATACTACCTCATATTGACGGGCAGGGACAGGGCGGCCATCGTCACGATGGCCTTCTGCCTCTATTCCCACATGAGCTACCCCCATCTCGTATCCCTCTCGCTGATCATATGGGCCCTTATGGAACCGGCCCGCAGGCGTTCGGTCTCGAAGGTCCTCGTCTTCTCGTATCTCCTGTTCTCGCCCTGGCTCATCAACGTCATGATGAACATCGGGTCTGTGGCGGACACATCCGCCCTGGGCGGTGGCGTGAACTTCAGCTTGGTCCTTGTGGCAAGCGCATTGGCGGGTGCCGTGCTATGCCTCCGCAACCTCAGGAGGGGGGAGAGGGGATATGCGCTTCCGTTGGCCATGATGATGTCGATGGTGCCGGTGTTCTTCTTTTACCGTTCCCGCTTCTTCGTCCACTCGTCTGTGCCACTGGCCATACTGGGCGCGATAGGCCTGGTGTTCGCCGCAAGATACCTGGCATCCCGCATGGGCAGGCACGGCGGCATGGCGGGCACGGTTTTCCTGGTGGCGATATCGTTTATGGTACTTACCTGGGGCGTGACATACTCCTCCGGTGTCGGGGGGCAGGACGACCATGCCGGGCCGGGCCACGGGTCCGGCGACGTAGGTCTGGACATGACCACCCTGGTCGCTCTGGCGGACGGGGACGCCCTCCCCACGCCGTCATACGAGACTCCTGCCTCAGAATCACTCCTCGAGGACATCGAGTCGAACACCGACCAGGATGACATCATAGTCCTCAACAGGGGCATCAACGGCTGCATGATAACCGCCTACACCGGAAGGGCCACGACATCCGGGATGTTCCACGAGGTGAGCACCGATGACCAGCGGGCACTGAGAAACATAATCCTGAGCAGCGGAGGGCAGTTCCACGAGGGCCTTGAGTACTCGACCGTGGACGGCGACCTTATCGATATGCCGACGGCCTTCCCCTCCATGCTGGCGTTCGCCCTTGTGGGGGCGGGAATATTCGCGATCATGTATGATGTAAAATGCAATAAGGAGGAAAAAAGGGAATACAAATAATTAAATAATAGTCGCTTGATTGGGTGTATGCGCACCCGAAAGCAGATACTCTGGTGGCTCTTTTCAGGCACGAAGGGCGGATATAATCGAGCCCTGCTGCTGCTTGAGACAATAAAGGAACCACAGAACGCGAATCAGCTTTCACAGAGTCTTGGCCTGGATTACAAGACCGTGCGCCATCATCTCAATGTCCTGGAAAAGAACAATGTATTGGAGTGCGTGGGATCAGGATATGGCAACTGTTATTTTCCAAGGGAGTTCGATGAGGTGGAGAAAAGCACGTTGAACCATATATTCGAGAAGATGGGATTGGAGGGGATATGATGAAGAAGGGACTGATTTTTTCATTCACAGTATTGATGTATGTATTTTCGTTAGGCATGTTGGCCGCCATTTCTTTTGTGGAGCCACTACCACCGACGAGGAATCCTGCCTTTAGCAATGTTGCTATCTTTTTGAATGTGGTCAATCTGACACTGTGCACCGTATTGATATTCATATACTTCCAGATATGGAGGAAGACGAGGTCGGAGTTCACCGTGGGGCTCATCATACTCTCCATGGCGCTCTTCTTCCACACGATCGTGGCGAATCCCTTGATATCCAACGAGTTCGGATATCCACACTACAATCTGGGGCCGTTCACGCTCCTGCCGGTCCTGTTCACGACCATTGCCCTGTCAATACTGTTGTACCTGGCCTCGAAATGAGCCTTCGGTATCGGCGCATTAATGAGAAAAAAGGGGGAGGGGACGACGTCCCCTACCCATCCCTTATCTGCACCCTTCTTATCTTTCCGCTGATGGTCTTGGGCAGTTCCGGGACGAAGTCCACGATCCTCGGGTACTTGTATGGCGCCGTGATGTTCTTCACGTGCTCCTGAAGCTCCTTCTTGAGCTCATCGGAGGCCTTGTAGTCCTTTGTGAGCACTATCGTGGCCTTGATGACCTGACCCCTGATCTCGTCATCTACCCCCGTTATGGCGCATTCCAGCACGGAGGGGTGGGTGATCAGGGCGCTTTCGACCTCGAAGGGGCTTATCCTGTAACCGGATGACTTTATGAGGTCGTCCGCCCTCCCGACAAACCAGAAGTAACCGTCCTCGTCCTGCCAGGTGACATCCCCGGTGTGGTAGTATCCATCATGCCACACCTCACTGGTCCTCTCGGGGTCGCCCCCGTAGTCGACCAGGAGGCCAGGAGGTTTCGACCCCTTGGTACCGTAGACGATCTCCCCCTCCTCTCCGATGTCGGGCACCTTTCCGTCCCTTGTCATCAGTTCCACGTTGTAGAGGGGGGCGGGCTTGCCGATGGACCCTGGCTTTGGCTCCAACCAGGGCCAGGTGGCTATGGTGACGACAGACTCCGTCTGTCCGAATCCCTCCATCAGTTTCAATCCCGTGTATTCCAGGAACTTGTTGAACACTTCCGGGTTCAGCGGTTCCCCCGCAACGACCGCATACTGCAGGGAGCTGAAGTCGTACTGGCTGAGATCCTCCTTTATAAGGAATCTGTATAGGGTCGGCGGGGCGCAAAATGTCGTCACGCCGTACCTTGTCGCCATCTTCAAGAGTTTCTTTGCGTCGAACTTGTCGTAATCGTAGACGAAGACTGCGGACCCTGCTATCCACTGGCCATAGAGCTTCCCCCATACGCACTTTGCCCATCCGCCGTCCGCGACGGTGTAATGCAGTCCGTCATCCCGCACATTCTGCCAGTACTTGGCCGTGAGGATGTGGGCCAGCGGGTACGTGAAGTCGTGCTGCACCATCTTGGGCTGTCCGGCGGTCCCGGATGAGAAGTATCCGAGCAGGATGTCATCGTTCCTTGTCGCATCGCCCCCGGTCGGCCTCTCGAACTTGGGGGATGCGGACTCCATCTCCTTGCGGAAGTCCATCCAACCCTCCCTTCTGCCTCCGACCAGCGCCTTCACGAGCTCCTTGTCGCCACAGGCCTCGTGGGCCATGTCTATCTCGTCAGGGATCCCCTCCCCGTCCACGGATATGATCATGCGGACGTTGGCCTTCCTTATCCTGTATTCCAGGTCCTTGCTCTTCAGCATATGCGTTCCCGGGACGGGTATGGCCCCTATCTTGTGCAGGCCTATCATGCAGAACCAGAAGTCGTACCTGCTCTTCAATGACAGCATGACATAGTCTCCCTTTCTTATCCCATGCTCCCTGAAGACGTTGGCGGCCTTGTTGCTGAAGTACTTGAGGTCCAGGAAAGTGAACTCCCTTGCCTCACCATCGTCGTTGCACCACACCATCGCCCTCTTGTTGGGAACGAACTCCGCATACCTGTCCACGACATCGAACGCGAAGTTGAAGTTTTCTGGGGCCTTGATCTTGAAGTTCTCCATGAAGTCCTCGTATGAATCGAAATCTACCTTTTCCAGATAATCCGCTAGCATGTTGGCCACTGTCTCACCCCCTTAAAGTATGCAGGCCAGGAATCGCGCAGGTCTTCCGTCCAACGCTTCCATGGCATGATCGTAGCCGGAATCGAAGTAGATGGAGTCCCCTTCCCCGAGAACTATCTCATTGTTGTATAAGTAGACCTTTATTGAACCTTCGAGGACATAGTTGAACTCGTGTCCGGGATGGGCGTTCATGTGGGGCCTGCCGTTGTTGTTGGGTTCCACTGTCACTATGAAGAACTCGGCCTTCTTGCGAATGAACTTCTCGACCAGATTCTCATAATGGTACTGCTTCCTTCTCTCGACGCTCACTCCCTTGCCCGCCCTCGTTATGGTGAAGACGCGCATCCGGGGCTCCTCGCCCGTTAGAAGCGTTGACATGTCGACCTTCAGTATGTGTGATATCTCGTATAGAACACTTGCGGGAATGTCCTCCATTCCAGATTCGTATGCCTTGTATTTCTCCACAGGCACGTTAAGCATATTTGCCATCTCGACATTGTTGATCTCAGATATCTCCCTAAGCTCATGGATGCGGGATGCCAGTTCCTTCAGTTTCTCCTGCATTTTAATGTCCCCTTGACAGAAAACAGTCCTTAATAAAAAAAGGAATTATATTCTACTATATAAATATTATAGCAGAGGCGCTCCGCTCTCAGCTCATTGATATCCTTTCATCGATCCTGTCGACTACGGCCTTGAGATCTTTTTCCTTAGGGCCTTGTGAGAGCATGGACCTCAGCTCCTTTAGGAAGTCCAGATTCTCAGAACTCATGTAGGCATGCTTGATGGCCACCTCAAGGGGCCTGATAAGGGAGATGAGGATGTTCAGGTCGTGGACATCGTACGCCTCGCTCTTCTTTGACTGTATCTGGATGGCGCCCACGACAACGCCGTGGCTCTTCATCGGCACTATCATCATCGACTGCGAGTTCTCATTGTCCCTTTCCCCCGAGAACTCAGTGTATGTCCCGTTGGACTCTATGATGTAGTTCTGCCTGCATCGCTTCTTTGTGAACTCCGTGATGTCCGGTATTAGGAGGGGTTCACCTGTCCTCAGGACCGTGCTCTGCATCCCTTCCCCGGAATCTGCCTCAAGGTTGAGTATCGGCATCTTGGCAGTATCGACTATCGTGCCGTCGTGTATGGCGAAGTCCGCCTTGATGAGCTTCTTTTCAGTATCATAGGAGGACACTATCAGGCTTTCGCAGGGGAAGAGCTTTGGAAAGTAATCGTATATGGCACCATATATCTCCCCTGCCGTGGAGGAGAGGTTTATGCTGCTCGTGAAGTCCTGGATCAGCTTCAGCGTCATCTTGTCCTTCGATGAGTTGACATGCTGTATTATGGAATAGTAGATCTTGTCAAAGGAGAAGAAGCTGATGTCCTTTGAAAAGTAGTCGTTCGCCCCGTTGAGGAACGCGTCCCTTGCGACCTGTTCGTCGCCCTGCCCCGTCACAAATATCACAGGCGTCAGGATGTCATTTTGCCTGAACGACTTAAGGAACTCCAGTCCGAACTCGTTGCCCAGCTGGTGGTCGGTCACGATGCAGTCGTACTTCTTGGATTCGACCATGGACAGCGCAATGCTGGTTAGACCAGCGGTCTCGAAGACCAGTTCGGCATCGTTTTCACGGCGCGATATCTCCCGCATCTTTCTTTGGAATATGGTGACGTAGTCCTCGTCATCCTCGATATGCAACAGTTTCAGTTTGTCTTTCATTTATTCACTCTGGGTCGCTGAGATCACTGTTTTCTTTATTGGAACTAAAGATCTGATTTTAAGTTTTATTGTCGGTATATAACTCTTTTGTTCCATCGATGTGCATGTTGTCAGGTATGAAAATCCATTTATTGCATTCCGGTTTTGGATTCATTCCTCGGCGTCGAATATAAAGAGCTCCTCTATCCCTACATCGAACTCCCTTGATATCCTGTGCGCAAGGGCCAATGAGGGGTTGTACTTGCCCTTCTCAAGGAACAGGATGGTCTCCCTCCTGACGCCGACCCTTTTGGCCAGATCCTCCTGTGTCATGTCCGCCCTGGCCCTGTACTCCTTTATCCTCGTTCTCAATTCAGGCACCTTCTTCCAGAGATTCAATCAGCATGTCCGTATCTCCTGTGAACGATGAGATTGAAGAAGACCCATATGGAGAACATTGCCGAAAGGGCTATTACAAGCGTGATATCCGAAGGCATCTGGGAACGACCCGTGTATCTTGACAGTATATTGAACCATGCCAGGATTATGATGGCCCAGAACGACGATAGGAACGTGTACTTGAATATCATGCCGTTCAGGGCCTCTGTCCTCTCGTCCGAAGACGGTATGCCAATGGCCTTTTCCCTCATCCTCTCCTTCATGTACCATCCAAATCCAAAGAAGACGGCTATTCCAAGAACGGATGAGGCGGTCATGGCCATCCTTTCTTTTGCGCTCCATTCCTGAAGATATATTATAAACAAGAGGCAAATGGTGGAGATTATCGCTATTAACACCCACGTATTTCTTTCTTTATCTTTGTTCATTTTCATCCACTATGTTATAAATAAATAACTAAATATTAATTATTTCTAATATTATTTATATCTTTCCATATTTATACAATCTCATGGAAGAACTCAGTTCCTTCCAGGAGTTCCTTACAGGAAGTTCGTCTTCTTTTTAAAGGGTGGTGACACACCACCCATCAGAACATAACTCAAAAGGTGTATAGGAAATGATGAAGAAGATACTGCCACTGTTTGGAATATTCGCAGCAGCACTCCTGCTCATGTCAAGCGGCGCGTTCACGTCCGTCACCGCGGACAGGACAGCCACTATCAACGTAGTGGGCGACTCGAGCGCCCTCCTCGGCCTTGAGGCGGGCTCGAGCTCCCTCGTCCGCATGGTGGACGGGCAGCTCACGATAGACTTCGCCAACGTCGCGGCAACGGGCGTCAACACGAACGCCGTCACCGTCGTCGAGAACGCGTTCACGGTAACGAACAACGGATCGCAGACCGTGACAGTCACGCTAACGAAGACCGGCGCCAACGCGGCCGCGGTCAGCTTCGGGGACATCGAGAAGGGAATCACGCTCGCATCGGGCGCATCGGCGAGGGTCTCGTTCACGGTAACCACCACAGGCCTCTCATCGGGCGACACGGTGCTCACGGCCATCCAGATAAAGGCAGTGGCCGGACCGAAGGAACTGTAAAAATACAAGCGACATAACGTTTTTCAAGGTGTATGGGAAAGGGGGGGGCTCCATTGCGTGAAAAAGTCACCTATACACCATTTTCAGAAGAGCCTTCCCTTTCCCTCTTTATCCTCTTTTAAAATGAAGGCCCCATATCATATTTACCTTCATACGGTCCGCTTATTAAAAGTAATTTTCACGACCTAAAAAAAGCAGTTTTGATGGTCCGCCCCTCTTTATGAAATAATGTCTATACAGGCTTTAATTATTTATATCATAAACAATACTAGATATGGATATGTTTTGGTACATTGCATGAATCGATATGAGATATGACAACCATAACGAACTTCTTATAAAGACAGACAATGGCCAACGGTGCAAAGAACGCCTTTTTTCCAACTTGAAGCAAAACTTATCCAAGAAAAAGCGAGATTGGAGAGACGCTCCAGGGAAGGCAATGATGAAGTGTCGTAAATGTGGAAAGGAAATGAAAAGAGTTGGTGACATATACGTCTGCAGCAATTGCGGAACCGTGGAAAGGACAAGGAAATGACCCACCGGTCCCAGACATTACTTTTATATTTGTAAAATAGATTATTGATGATACAATGAAAATGCTTCTAATCATCTCCGATGGACTGGGTGACGTTCAGGACTCTGAGCTCCAGAACAAGACGCCGTTGGAGTATGGTACCTTTTCGAATCTCAACAAGATGTGCAAGGAAGGCATTTGCGGAATGATGGACCCGATAGCCCCGGGAACGATCCCCGGAAGCGACACGGCCCATATCTCGATACTCGGAGAGGACCCTTACACGTACTACAATGGCAGAGGTTACCTGGAGGCCCTGGGCACAGGTCTCAGGCCAGGCCCAAATGATGTGGGCTTCAGGCTCAACTTCGGGACCGTAACAGACGGCATCATAGAGGACCGCAGGGCAGGGCGCTCGTCCTTTGGCCTCAAGAGGCTCGTTAAGGACATAAACGATTCGGTAAAACTGGACGTTCCCTACCAGTTCAAAGAGGCTACGGGCACAAGGGCGGCCCTGGTGCTTGAAGGGGACAATCTGTCAAATAAGGTGTCCGACGGCGACCCCCACAACATATTCGAGAAACCGAAGAAGGTTGTGGCGCTGGACGGGAGCCCGGAGGCAGAGAGGACCGCGTCCATCATCAACGACTTCATAACAAAATCGCAAAAGGTCCTGGAGGGCCATCCCGTCAATGAGGAGAGGAAGGCCAACGGGCAGCTCCCGGTGAACTTCCTTCTTGTCAGGGGCGCGGGACTGAGGCCCAGGTATCCCACGTTCCAGGAACGCTACGGCGTCAGCGCGGCCTGCATAGCCGCCACGGCACTGATAAGGGGCGTTGCGAAATGCTACGGCTTCGACCTCATCGATGTCGAGGGCATGACTGGCGAGTACAACACGGACATAAAGGCGAAGACCAAGGCGACCCTCGAGGCGCTCCACAAGTACGACTTCGTCTTCACGCACTTCAAACCGACCGACACGGCATCCCATGACGGGGATCCCCAAAAGAAGATACAGATGATAGGATATGTGGATTACCTCGTCTCCATGATCATGAAGCACCAGGACCGCGACGACATAGTGGTGGCATTCACAGGGGACCACACGACACCATGCTCCGTGGGGAATCATACGGGCGAGTCCGTGCCCATCATGATGTGGGGAGGCAGGGTAAGGCGGGATGAGGTCAATCACTTTGACGAGATATCTTGCGCAAAGGGCGGCCTCGGCCACATAAGGGGCCAGGACGTGGTCCCGATGCTTATGAACCAGGCTTTGAAAAACAAGCTGTTCGGGGCTTGAAAATGATCCATGTAAAGAAGAAGGGATTTGAGGAACCCTACTCCAGGTGGAAGATCACGGAGTCCATGACATCGGCAGGCTTGGACAGGACCAGGGCCTACGAGCTTGCGCTGGCCATACAAAAGGAGCTCAAGGAACGGCAGGTCAAGGAGATCGAGGAGGACGACCTGCGCTCCATAGTCTTCGAGAAGCTTGACGGGATAGACAACGGCATAGCCGAAAAGTACGTCATCTGGAATCGCGTAAGGCATGAGAAGATACCGATAATCATACTCATAGGGGGGACCTCCGGCATAGGCAAGTCCTCCGTCGCGCTCGAACTCGCCCATCGCCTGGGCATCAAGCAGGTCATAGGGACCGACACGATAAGGGAGATAATGCGCAACATCATAGCCCCCAATATCATGCCGGAGCTCCACCAGTCGAGCTACGAGGCCTGGAAGGCGATATCCTTCAAGGTCAAGGAGGACAAGGTCGTGGTCGGTTTCAGGGAACAGGCAAGGGCGGTCTCGGCAGGGATAAACGCCGCCATAGAGAGGTCCCTCACCGAGGGCATATCCCTCGTGATAGAGGGCGTGCACATGGTGCCCGAGTTCATACCGGAGAAGTCGAACGTGGTGAGATTCCTCCTCTATCTGGACGATCCGGAGACGCACGTGTCGAGACTCTACTCGAGGGCCTCCGAGACCCATATAAGAAGGGATGCCAGCCAGTACCTCGACTCCATGGAGTCGATAGACAAGATACAGAGGTACCTCTTCGACACCGCAATGGAGGCGAACATACCCACCATAGAGAACAAGGACTTCAACAAGACGCTCTCCCTGATGATGGACGTCACCACGGGCAGGATGAAACAGCTTCTAGATAAAACCGATCCTCAGCCTCTCTAGGTCAAGGAAGTTCTTGAACGAGAACATCCCTATCAGGCGGCCCTTCTCCACGACGGGGAGATGTCCGATGTTCTCCTTCGACATTATCATCAACGCGTCCTTCACCGTCTTCTTCGCGTCGATGGTGATGACCTTGCCGTTGGCGATGACATCCACAGGGGTGGACGAGAGGTCGACCCCGTTGGCCACGGCCTTGATGATGTCGCGCTCGGTGATTATCCCAATATGTTTTTCCCCTTCCATCACCACAAGGGACCCTATCTCGATGCTGGACATGAGCTTAGCAGCCTCGATTAGGGATTCCCTGCCGTCTATCGTAAGCAGGTTTGGCGTCGTGAATTCCTTGACGGATGTCGTCAGTTTCTGTTCCATGCAAATGTGATGCTCACAAAACTTAAAATAATCTTCGCATAGTTTTTATATCGCACTTCAGAATAGTTCCAATGATGCGCATTCTCCAGTTCTCCGACACCCATATCGCCCTGGACCATCACTTCGACCCCGAGGTCTTCAGGAAGGGCATGAGGCTCGCAAAGACCCATCCCTACGACATCGCCCTGCACGTCGGGGACATAACGGAGCACGGGTACGAGAAGGAGTACCGTCTGGCGAGGGAGCTCATAGACCTCCCAAACACAAAGTACCTTCTGGGCAACCACGATGCGAGGAACGTCGGTTACACGCTCTTCGGCAACTATTTCGGCGAGACCCAGGAGGCCTTCAAGAACGCGGACTTTGCCTTCGGATTCTTTGACTCGACGGTCCCGGACAGGAACGAGGGCAGGATAGGCAAGACCGACATGAGGCTTCTCAAGGAGTTCCTCGACGAGCACGCCGACCGCTTCACCGTCGTCGGTTTCCACCACCACATCCTTCCCGTGCCGCGCTCGGGCCGTGAGAGGGGCCTTATGACGGATGCCGGCAACGTTCTCAAGATCATACTTGACTACCGGGCTGACCTCGTGCTCTCCGCGCACCGCCACTCGTACAACGTCTACAAGATAGAGGACACCACGGTCGTGAACTCGGGGACGTTCTCGTCCATAAAGACAAGGGCGGGGGACGACCATTCCTTCAACTACATCATCTGCCGTCCGAACAAGTCGGTGACCGTTAAGCGGGTGGACATAGAGTCGGGGTCCGAGAACGAGGAGATGCGGCCGCGAAGGGTCTCATGCCTCGTTCCGGCGACGGAGAGGAAGGCGAGGCTGGTCCACATGTCGGACACGCACTTCGGCGGGAGCGAGTTCCGCAGGGAGGCGTACGATGCGGCATGCAGGAAGATAAACGACATCAGGCCGGATTTCGTGATTCATGCAGGCGATGTGACGGACGACGGTCTGGCCGAGTCCTACGCGAAGGCCAAAGATGAGCTTGACAAGATACCGTTCCCAAAGATGATAGTCCCCGGGATGAGGGACTACAAGTACCTTGGGGAGGAGCTCTTTGAGACGTACTTCCCTGAGAAGGACCACAGGCTCCTCGACATCAATCTCATCTGGGCCGACAGCGTGAAGTTCGACGAGTCCGAGGGCAACATCGGCAGGAGGCAGCTCAAGAGGATACTGAAGAAGGTCATTCCCGGGATGGTGAACGTTGTCGTGTTCCACCACCATATCGTGCCTGTCCCCTACACCAGGGAGAAGGATGTCCTCGAGGATGCGGGAGACGTCCTCAAGGCGCTTTGCGGCAATGTGAACCTTATCCTCAACGGGAGCAAGCACGTCTCCTTCTCGTGCATAGTCGACGGCACGGTCATCGCCAATTCCAACACGCTTTCATCGAAGAAGGTCCACGCCAGGCACGGAAACACCTTCAACGTCATAGACATCCTGAAGAACAACAGCATCGTGATAAGGGAGGTCGGGGTCAGGACTGGCGTGAAAAGGATACTCGGCGTGTACTCGGCGTCCTGCCAGATGTCGCCGCAGGACTAGAACTCCCTCAGCGAGCAACGGACCTCGTCGCCAATATCTATCTCTGCATAGCATCCTTGGAAGAAGGGGCCCGGATTTACAAGAAGAGTGTTCCCTATGCTGTCCATCCCTCGGGACTCGTGGACGTGTCCGCAGATGTGGATGAGGGGCGCCTTCTCCTCTATGAAGGTCCTGACGCTCCTAGATCCTATGTGTCCCGCCTTTGGCGTGTAGTCCAGCCTTGTGTCGTACGCCGGCACGTGGGTGAGCACCATGGCCATGTCGCCGTCCCATCTCACGATCCCGCCGCCTATCTCGTCATCATCGAACTCCCCTGGGGTGTCGAATCGCGACCTCGGCGCGCCTGAGAATCCGGATATCTTGTAGCCGTCGACCGTCCTCAGTTCGTTGTGGACCGATATTCCCGCGTCGCTGAGATACTCACCCACGGCAGTGTTGTCGCAGTTCCCGAAGACAGAGAGCACCTTCCTGCCCCTGATGAAGTCATCGAGGATGCACTTGGCCTCCTGGTATCCCCCGAAATGGGTTATGTCGCCGGCAATGAGTGTCAGGTCGTAGCCGTCAGCTATCTCATCGGCCTTATCGAGCGTTCTGCCGTGTATGTCGCTTATCGCAAGGACCCTCATCTGAACACCATTAGTTTTTTTAAAAGGCGGATATAATAACTTTGTTGTGGAAACATGTGTCTTGCAATTCCTGGAAAGCTGATAAAGAAGGACGGCGACAAGGGCATCGTCGACTACGACGGCGCAAGGGTGGAGGTCAGGCTTGAGCTCGTCGACGCCGAGGTGGGCGATTACGTGATAGTCCATACGGGATTCGCCATCGAGAAACTTACAGAGGAGGACGCGCTCGAGTCCATAGCGCTCTGGAAGAAGATCATGGAGATGGACGGATGAACAAGGACAGGCTGAACGACCCGCATGCCATAAAACTTCTCTCAAGGAGGGCCCATGAGCTCAGTTCATCGTTTGACGAGGTGAAGCTGATGCACGTGTGCGGCACCCACGAGCACTCGATAGTCGAGTCTGGACTAAGGGCGCTCTTGCCAGAGAACGTGAGACTGGTATCGGGCCCGGGATGTCCTGTCTGCATAACCCCCAAGGAGGACATAGAAAAGATGATCCACCTTGCGGACAAGGGGCTTACCGTCACCACCTTTGGGGACATGATGAACATCCCTTCGGACTCCGGCTCTCTTTCGGACGCCAAGTCCAGGGGCGGAGATGTGAGGATCGTCTATGGTATCGCCAACTCCCTGGCCCTGGCGGCCAAGGGGAAGGAGGTCGTGCACTTTGGCATAGGGTTCGAGACCACCGTTCCAACATCGTCAGTCGCCCTGATGTCCGGACAGGAGAACTTCTCGATACTATCCGTACACCGCACGATACCCGAAGCCATGGAGTTCCTCCTGGAATCCGACATCAAGGTGGACGGCTTCATAGACCCCGGCCATGTATCGTCCATCATAGGCGTGGGTGTCTACCGCCCCCTCTCTGAAAAGTACGGGGTGCCCCAGGTAGTTGCTGGTTTTGAGCCAGGGGACATCATGCTTTCCGTCGTGATGCTTCTGGAACAGCTACATGATGGAAGGGCCGTGGTGGAGAACGAGTATGCAAGGGCGGTGAGGGAGAACGGCAACACGAAGGCCATCTCAATGATGGAGGAGACCTTCGAGCACTACGACGCCAAGTGGCGCGCACTTCCGACAATACCGAACTCGGGCCTCAGGATACGAAAGGGGTATTCTGAGATGGACGCCCTCAAGAGACATGAGGACCTTCTCGGGGACTTCGAGTACGTTCCAAGGAAAGAAGAGTCCGGATGCCGTTGCGCGGACATGCTCTTGGGGAACTGCTCGCCCGAGGACTGCCCGCTTTACCGGGGCATATGCTCCCCCGACAATCCCGTGGGGCCTTGCATGGTGTCGATCGAGGGCACATGCAACATAGCGTACAAGTACGGCCAATAATCTATTTATGTCTTGTTTCATTCACTTCAAGAGGTGTCAAAAATGGAAGACTATGTCGAAGATGCGGCAATGACGATTGCCAAGCTGATGTGTGCGTCGGCGAGGACCGCGCCGAAGGCCAAGGCCACCGACGATATCACGATATCGATAGTGCCGAAGGAAAAGATAGGGAGCCTGGCAGACAAGATGCAGGAGATCTCCTGCGAGAAGGGATGGGCGTTCTACCTCAGGGACTCGAAGAACGTGCTGGACTCTGACGCGATAGTGCTCATAGGCGCGAGGAACAGGCCGATGGGCCTCGAGTGCGGCGGTTGCGGCCACGACTGCAAGACGCTCCTGGAATTGAGGAAGGAGAACGCAGACTTCCCCGGTCCTGTATGCGTGTTCAAGTCGATGGACCTGGGCATAGCACTGTCAAGCGCGGCCAAGACCGCCTCGATGCACAACGCGGACAACAGGATGATGTACACTGTCGGCGTCGCAGCTATGAGATTGGGTCTCATAGAGGGAGACATCGCGATAGGCATACCCATCTCCATCAAAGGCAAGAACATCTACTTTGACAGGAAGATGTGACCTGGGATCCATCAATACTCAAGGTACTCTTGGAATTCCCCATCCATCTTGTTCTTCATGAATCTCTTCCTTTTCATGTCAGCCTTTTGAAAGTCCTTGTATGTCTTTCCCATAATAGTTTCACCTTTAACTGATTATCTTCAATTAAATCACTAACAAGCGTTTACAAAAAAGCGAATTCTTCCATACTCTCTCAAATATGTTATGAATGCTATTTCATTATGAGTTTAAATATATTTTCTTTCAAAAAACGTAAAAATGTCATAATAATAGTTTAGATAACATCTTTCTCTATGAATTTGGAAAGCATGAGCTTTGCAACCGCCAAATAGCGCGGTTTGAACATCACACGGTCACCAGTATCAAGGTCGCTCCTGTCGTCATCGATACTGAATACGCACATATCGGAGCTTATCCCAACGAAGTCCATGTAGGAATTCTTAGGCTTGAGGTCCCCATGGTCCACGTCTAGGAGGCCAAAGTCCAAGATGGCCTTCTTTGCCGTTCCGGAATCATCGCCGTTGCCCTCTGTGGTGTGCCCGATGCTCGCCTCGCCGATCACGCCGTCCGGAATGATGTCCTTCTCCTTCAACTCAATTATCTGGCTACAGAACTCGAAGGCGCTCTCTGAGAGTCCCATAAATCTCCTATTGTCCAGGGGCGACGTCCCGAAGAAGGCGGCCTCCCCTATTCTGAAGTGATTGATGTCCTTTGGCACCTTATTGTCCTCGATGAGCGGAAGCGTTATCGAACTGCCGCCCGAGACCAGTCCGAGCCTCTCGCCATACTTGTGTTCAAGCAACTGCTTGTAGAGGCAGAGCTGGATAAGTTTGTCCCTTGTGGGCTCCACTCCGTACATGCAACCGAGATTCGTCCCTATGCCCGCGACCTTGATGTTTTGCAGATGGAAGACCTTTTCGTAGAATTTTTCTACCTCCGCCCTGAGGATGCCTTCCCTCAGCTCCCCGAGCTCGATCATGATAATTACATTGTGGATCTTTCCCTGCTCCCTAGCCTCCCGATTCAGGGCCTCTATGGTGATCATCGAGGTGTTCAGGGAATAGTCCGCGTATCTCACCACATGACCTACATACCTCCTCTCGGGGGGCTTGATGTACATTGTCCTGATATCGGGATCTATCGTTTTGATGGTCCTGAGGCTGCCTATCCTTGATTCGCCCACTGAGTGGAGCCCGTCCTTCTCCTCGCAGCAGAGGACCTTCTCGAGGGTCCTTTTGTGTCCGCACAGGACCTTGGAGACAAGCGTCCATTGGATGTCCCTCTCGGCGAGGTATCTGTTGAGCCGACTGATGTTGGACCTGATCTCATCGGTGTCTATACGGAGCGTGGCCATGCCATTCATTCCTTGACGTATCTCATCTCTAGGTATTTGGACTTGAAACCCAGTCTCTCATAGAGTCTCTTGGCTGGGTTGTCATGCTCCACATGGAGGCAGATGTCGCCCTCGGCATCGTCCATGGCCTTCTTCATCAGACCCTTCCCGATGCCCTTGCCCCGCTGTCCTTCCCTGACCGCGACGTAGACTATTATGTTCTCCGGAATGTATCCTGACATTCCTGTCCTGTTCGTGAGGAGGGCGCCAAGGACCTTCCCGTCCTCTGTCGCGAGATATGCGTCCCCGCCCCCGTTCTCGTCGAGGGAGTGGTCCAGGGCCTTGGCTATGTCATCCCTCTTGTCCGTGTACCTGCCCAGATGCTTGTGCAAAAAGTCCACATACATATCGTAGAATTCCTTATCAGAGAATCTTTCCTTCCCTATCCTTTCAATATCCATCTTATCATCCAATCTTGGTGGAACGGTTTATCAAAACACCTGTCCGTGCATTCCGTCTAGGCCGAATATCATACAGGCCACTTCATCGGCGCACGTATTCAAAAGCATAAGATTCTTTCTTTTCTGAATCAGAAGATTATATATCGTATCTCCACCATTATAAAAATAGAACAATATAGTTTATTATTCCAAATTAAGCTATAATAGACCTCTTTATAAATTTTATGGCATTATTTTCTATTATTTTTATCCTCTATTTTCTTTAATCATTTGTTTATTCCATCCCATTTTGGAAACGGAAGAATTATGGGCGAGATATGGTATCCAATAGGTGCCAGAGACGACCATACCGACTTTCAATGTGTCAACGCGTTCCTTTTATCATGAGCTGTGTATGGAAGGCTACGTATCGATAATCAGCGGGCAATGCTCGATGAAACATCAAAAAATGGATGAAAAAATGAGATAAGGTGAAAATATCACCAATTCTCTGCGAGAAGCTCGAAATATTTTTGTTCATGGGCGCATGCGGGACAGATCTCCGGAGCCTCGGTGCCGACGTGAAGGTATCCGCAGTTGCTGCATCTCCAGACGACCACCGTGTCCTTCTTGAACATCTTCCCCTTCTTGAGATTGTCGAGGAGCTTGAGATACCTTTTCTCATGCTGTTTCTCGGCGACCGCTATTGCCCTCATGGCGTCCGCTATCTCCTTGAATCCTTCCTTTTCGGCAATGTCCGCGAACTCCGGGTACATCACGGTGTGCTCGTGATTCTCGCCGTTCGCCGCTTCCTGAAGGTTCTCTGCCGTCGTTCCTATGACGCCGGCTGGGAAGGATCCAGTTATCTCGACCTCGCCCCCTTCAAGGAACTTGAAAAGTCTTTTCGCATGTTCCCTCTCGTTGTCGGCGGTCTCCAGGAATATGTTGCTTATCTGGATGTATCCCTCCTTCTTCGCCTTGGATGCGAAGTACGTGTACCTGTTCCTTGCCTGCGACTCGCCAGCAAATGCCGTAAGTATGTTCTTTTCCGTTTGTGTTCCCTTTAGGCTCTTCATATTATCACATCTTCTTTGTCCATAGGCCGTGCACGTTGCAGTGCTCCCTGACCTCGATTATATCGTCGGTTATCTTGAACGTTGCCTCTGCCGGGGCGTTCGGCTTGAGGAATCTTGTGCACTTGCCATCCTTCGTTATTACCTCTATCCACTCTATGTGGTGGGCATCCTCCATGGGATGTGGCACTTCCCCCACCTTCACCTTGACGTTTTCGCCCTCAGACTCTACCACAGGGACATGCTTCTCCAGTCCCATGTCGGCCGTCTTCGCCTCTAGAAGCACCATGGGCTGCCCGCAGCAGACGAGCTGGCCGGCGCCCCCGTCGTAGACCTCTACGATGTTACCACAAACCTCACATTTGTAGAATTGCAATCTCTTTGCCATAGATATACCTCCTAAGGAGTACTATCTTAGGAGATATTAATATGTTTGCCAAAGTTAATCATTTGAAAATCTCACCTTTCTCCATGTACCAGAATAAGAGGTCTAAGTGGTCCATGGGGATGCCGACCTTGTCCGAGAATTCCTTCATCTTGGACTCGATCTCGCAATACTTCCTTGGCCCCATGCTTTTGGGAATGTCCTCCAGGGCTCCGCCGGAAACGAGATTCCTGAGGATGTGGCGGTCCAGTATGGCCATGTCGCTGCCCCATCCGATGTTCCTCAAAAAGTGGCTGGCCTCCTTGTAGCCAATGCCCTTGATGTTGTCCACGAGCCATGTCCTGGCCTGGCAGGGGTCTGTGAATCCCTCCAATACTGTCTTTATGTCCGGCCCCTCGGTGAACATGGTCCTGGCATCCACGAAGTACCGCGACTTGTTGTTCTTGAATCTCGCCCCCTTTCCCAGCACATGCGCGAGCTCGTCCCTTCCGATGGTCATGATGTTCCCCTGTCCCTTTAGGTCAGAGATTATGCTCCAGCACCTATGCGCGTTCGACTGCGGGGTGAGTATGCAGAACAGCAGTTCCACGAGGACGTCTTCGGAGCCGCCGTACCTCCAGATGCGGCCGAACTCCTCCAGCCTCTCCTCTATCTGGGTGTCTATAAGTTGGTGGACCCTCTTCAACTCATTTAAATAGTCTTTCTTGACGCTTTTCCTAAACTCCATGAACTTCGACCTTTTTTTGAAATTATAAGCATATTTATGCGTTTTCCAGTGGAAATAAAGGGGTATATTTGGTATTGCTCATATATACTTAGGTATTATTATACATTATTGTGATTATGGGAGATGTCAAACAAGGCATCCATGTTCATATACAAGTGCATGAACGCCAGGAATATCAGCATGGGGAGGAAGAGAACGCTGCCGGGGGTCACTACGGACGTCTCTTTATAAGAACCATATGACTGTACCAGCGCCTCTACGGCGAAGAGCACCATGATCGCGTCATATCTTCCGAAAACGATGCACAGCGGAATTACCATGACATCGAGGATCGAGATCATGTATCCCTTTAAAAAGGTCCGCATCGGAATCCCCATAGCCCTCATCTCTTCGAGCGTGCCCCGCGCCCACCTGGACCGCTGCCTGAGATAGTCCCCGAACCCAGACGGCATCGATGTGCGGGCCCTGGCAAGCGGCTCGTAGCATATCCTCGCCCCGCCTCGCCTGATCCTTGCGGTATGCTCGAAGTCTTCGACACACGACTCCCTGAAGGGATTTTTCATGAGCAAGTCCCTTCTGAAGGCGGCCAATGGCCCGGATACAGTCTCCACGGCGCCTTCGGACCTCCTGAACATCGATATCCTCAGGTGTTCCTGCGCCTGGACCCTGCCGATGACGGATCCGTTCCCCTTGACGAATAGGTTCCCGGCCACTGCATCGCATTCGTCCAGCCTGCGGGAGAGGATGGCTATAGCGTCACTGTCGACCTCTGTGTCCGCATCCACCATCACGACGTGCTCGTGCCTCGCCAGCGCCGCGCCCCTGTTGAGGGCGGACCATTTGCCAACATGCCCCTCATGGACTATGACGATCCTCCTGTCATCGACTTCCCTGCACTGCCCCAATGTGTCGTCGGTCGAGCCGTCGTCCACCACGATGATCTCGCTCCCCTCCGGCAGGATTCCGGAGATTATAGACTCGAGCGTCCCCCGTATGGTCCTTTGTGCGTTGTAGGCCGCTACGATGACGCTTACCGGCTCACCGGACGTGCGGGCCTGACCGCCATGCGATCCGGAAATGTATCTTGCCAGCAGGGAGATGTCAAGCAGGGAGATGGCAATGGCGGGAACAAGAGCTACCAGGCCCCATTCTGTCAATCTATCTCATCCCATTCGTATCCGAAGAGCACCTTCTGGTAGTCATTCCTGAAGGACGACACCTCGTCGCCGACGCGCTTGGGGTCCTTCTTGTCCTTCACCACCATCTTGAAGAATCTTGCCACATCCTGCATCTCGCTCTCCCTCATCCCGACCCTTGTCAGCTCGGAGACGCCTATCCTGATTCCGGATGGGTTCTCAGAGTCCTCTATCGGGTCCCATGGGAGGAGATTCTTGTTGATGATGATGTTGGCGCCCTCGAGGGACTCGGCCACCCACTTCCCGCCGCCGTCCTTTGAGACATCCGCCACGACCTGGTGGCTCTGGGTGTATCCCTTGTGCTCGCAAAGGACGTTGAAGCCCTCCGCCGCCATCGCCCCCGCAAGGGCCTGGGCGTTTTTCACCACCTGTCTCGCATAGTCCTTGCCGAACTCCAGCATCTCTGCCGCGGCTATGCCCTTGGCAGCCACATGGTGAAGATGGTGATTCGAGAGCACTCCTGGAAATATGCCCCATTGCAGCTTGGCAAGGCGCTCGTTCTCGAGGCCCCTTGTCACTATGAGCCCGCCCTGGGGTCCGAAGAATGTCTTGTGCGTGCTTCCGGAGAGCACCTTGGCACCCTCGCCGAGCGGGTCCTGGAACTGCTTGCCCGCTATCAGGCCCAGAACATGCGCGCCGTCGTAGGCGATCGTTGCCCCGACCTCGTTGGCGGCGTCAACTGCATCCTTCACGGGATGCGGGAAAAGGTAGAGCGAAGCGCCAAAGAGCACGATCTTCGGCCTTTTCTCCCTGATGTCCCTTACCATCTGGTCAACATCGATGCACATGTCCTCGTTTATGAATGGGAAGGTCGCTACACGAAGGCATCTCATTCCCGCCGAGCCGAACGTCGTATGGCTGATATGTCCTCCCTGGCTCGTGTGCAGCGCCATCAGAAGGTCGTTGTCCTCGGCCAGGCCGAAGAACATGGCCATGTTGGCGTTCGTGCCGGATATGGGCCTCAGGTCCACGTACTCGGCGTCGAAGAGCTTGTAGAACAAGGAGTTCGACGCGAGCTCCACCTCGTCGAAGTACTTGCACCCTTGGTAGAATCTCGCCTTCGGCCACCCCTCTGCGTACTTGTGCGAGAGCCCGGATGCAACGGCCCTCTCGACCGCCTTGGAAGTGATGTTCTCGGAGGCTATCATGTTCAGTGACCTTGACCTCCATTCCTCGTGAGACAATATATTTTTCCTAATATTCGAGAGTTCATCGATTACCATTATACCACTACATAATGATATGTGGATGGATATTTTAATCTATGTGAGGGAACGAAAGGCCGTCATTTGAAAATCACTGTCTTGAGGAAGTTGAAGATATCCTTTATGGAAAAGTTGAACTCTGAGCCGTCCTGGTATACTATGCTTATGGGCACCTCCCCTATCCTGAGCTTCATCTTCGCCGCCTTCACCAGCATCTCCGTCTCTATCTCGAATCTCTTCGCTTTGAGGTGCATCTCAATGAGTCTCTCCTTCCTGATGGCCCTGAAACCGCTCTGCGTGTCCCTTATCCTTATTCCCAGGGAAAGCCTTACCAGGGACGTCGATATCTTGTTTGACACCTTCCTTAGAAGCGGCATACCCTTTGTATCGTAGAGCCTTCTGGAACCGATCACCATGTCGTATCCACCATCGGAGATCATGGACACCAACCGGGGTATGTCCTCCGGAATGTGCTGGAGGTCCCCGTCTATGAACACTATGATGTCCCCCGTGGCGTTCTCAGTGCCCGTGATCATCGCCTGCCCCTTGCCCATGTTCCTCTCATGGGCTATGACCCTGGCCCTTGTGGTCTCTGCGATCTCTCTGGTCCTGTCCTTGGACCCGTCGTCGACGACTATCACCTCATACTCCTTTGGACATCTGTTGACGACCTCTGAGACGCTTCTTTCGATGTTGTAGGACGGTATGATCACTGAAACCTTTTCCATAGATTCAATCTCTACATCCTTTTTAAAATCCTTTTTGATGATTCCTTGCCGATTTGGACCCCAATCCGTATTGTGGATAAAAAAAGTAAAATGACATGATAGCAATATATTTAAACTAAATTCAAAAAATGGATTTAACAATGTGATAGAGATGATTTGTGAGATATGTGGCAGGGAGTTCGGCGGCAACGGTTTTAAGATAATTGTGGAAGGTGCAGAGCTCAAGGTCTGTCCCAACTGCAAAAAGTTCGGCACTGCTCCGAATGTCAAGCGGAAGGTGCCCCAGGGGGGTGCCCCTCCAGGATTCGGCCCAGCATCAAAACCGAAGACCAGCGGCCCTAGGCGGCCCAAAGACAGAAGCTTGGAGCTTGTGGAGGACTACAACGTCCTGGTAAAGAACAGGAGAGAGGAGATGGGACTTTCACAGTCAGACCTGGGAAAGCTCGTCAATGAGAAGGAGTCCCTCATCCACCGGATAGAGACCAAGAACATAAGGCCCTCGACCAAGGTGGCAAAGAAACTGGAGAAGGCATTGGACCTGAAGTTGCTGGAATCCATTGAAGATGTCGATGTCGAGTCAAAACGTTCCCTGAATCAAGGATTGACCATAGGCGACATCATAAAGTTCAAGAAGTAGAGGGCCGTTCCAACGGTTCTTTCATTTTTGATCGACCCTACCTTATCATCTTCCCACCCCATTTGGCATCATCGTCCCCAACAGGCATTCTGGTGTTTCTTACATGAAAATAAGGCGAATATGCATTTCGTTCGGTTGCGGCACTAATTATAAAAAAGATTAGCTGCATTTAGTTCTGAACAGAAATAAGAGGGGGGTTTGGACGGATTCTAAAATATATGGTAGTCATACCTTATGGCGCGAAATATCAATCTATTTTTCAAACCGTTTCCCTAACGCGGCCCCCCTTCATTTATTATCTGGGAGTTGATTTGTTTGGCAAAGGTCTCAGTATCGCCGTTTGACAAGAGCATCGACATAGAATCTGGAAAGACTGTTCTTGACGCATTGAATATCCTTGGGATTCCCATTGAGGTTATCTGCGGAGGAAAGGGAACTTGTGGAAAATGCAAGGTAATAATCGAGGATCAGGAGAACGTATCTCCGTTGTCTGCGATGGAGCGGAAACTTCTTTCCGACAAAGAGCTTTGTGAACATTACAGACTGGCCTGCCTCGTGGCCGTGAACGATGACGTTTCGGTCTTCGTTCCGGAGTTCTCGCTCCAGAGGGAGCTTAGGATACTTGCCAACGGCCAGACCGTTGATGTGGTGCTGGACCCTCCTGTCAAGAAGGTGAATCTCCTGTTGCCGAAACCTGTGCTCGGGGACCACATAAGCTTCGAGGAACTGGTCGTGTCCGGGCTCGGGCTCGAAGGATGCGGAATTGACTACATGGCCATAAAGAACATCTCGGAGACGATAAAGGATTCCAACTTCGACATCGATGTGGTCTTTTTGAACAAGAACATAATCAGTGTCATGCCCCATAACAATCCCGGAAAGATATATGGTGCGGCAATGGACATCGGTTCCACAACGGTTGTCATCTACCTGATGGACCTTCAGACCGGAGAAGTTGTGGACATCGAGTCGATGTTGAATCCGCAGGTGAGGTACGGCGAGGATGTGATATCAAGGATCACCTATTCGATACAGTACGGGATCAAGGATGTCCATGACATAATACTGGAGGGTGTCAACTCGATGCTGAGGACGCTATGCCAGAGGAACGACATCGATTCCAACTCGGTCGTGGAGATGACCGTTGTCGGGAATACGGCAATGCACCACATATTTCTGAACATACAGCCGAAGAGCATATCTCTTTCGCCTTTCACTCCCACAGTGAAGAAGTCCCTTGACCTGAAGGCAAGGGACATTGGCCTGATGATAAATCCTTCCGCGAACATACATGTACTTCCCGTAATCGCGGGTTTTGTCGGTGCGGACACCGTCGGGGTCCTGATGGCCACGGACATGTACCACAGCGACCAGGTGGCTCTTGCCATAGATGTGGGAACCAACGGGGAGCTGGTCCTTGGGAACAGGGACAAGATGGTAAGCTGCTCATGCGCAGCGGGCCCGGCCCTCGAAGGGGGCGAGATCAAGTTCGGTATGAGGGCATCACCCGGCGCAATAGAGGACGTGGTAATCAACAAGTACACGCTTGAACCGGAATACAAGACGATAAAGAACAAGAAACCTGTCGGCATCTGCGGCTCCGGCATCATCGACGTGGTCGCGGAGATGCTCAAGATAGGCATTATCAACAGTTCCGGAAGGATGGTGGACCTCGGTTCGGACAGGATAAGGAAGGACCCTTCCACGGGGCTGTTGGAGTATGTCCTTGAATGGAAGGAGAACGCGGGAATCGACAAGGACATAGTCATAACCGCGGCCGATGTCAGGGAGGTCCAGTTGGCCAAGGGTGCAATATACTCCGGGGCCCTCATACTTGTCGAGAGGCTTGGGATAGGCTTCGAGGATCTGGACAAGATATATCTTGCCGGAGCCTTCGGCAACTATATAGACATAGAGAACGCGGTCAGGATGGGCCTGCTCCCGGACATACCCCTTGAGAAGATCAAGTCTGTCGGCAATGCCGCGGGCGAAGGGGCAAAGCTTTCGCTCCTCTCAAATTTGAAGAGGTCCGAGGAGAACAAGCTCTCAAAGGTAGTGAGCTACATAGAGCTCGCATCACACGACGATTTCCAAAACATCTTCGTGAACTCTTTGAACTTCCCCGAGTTCAAGTGTCCAACCTGAATACGGGATTTATTTCCTTTTTTTCCTTTAATTATATTAAAAAACGCATGTTAAAATGTATAAATCATATTATATGTGGAGCATAAATAATAGCTTCTAAATAGGTGCCCATCCATGCCCTGCCAATTGGGGCCTTATGCGCAAAGCCGGATATTACCACAACGTTTATAAATGGCAATCTCAATCAAAACAATCATGTCGTCTGCATCGAATGAAAGAAGGGATTTACTTCCAGGTCTCTAGGACTGACCTTTTCTTAGCCTTGCGGACAGATCTTATCACAACGATTGGTGATTTCTATGAGTGTTGACGAAGGCATTACTGTTAGGAAGGATGACGATTATTCTGAATGGTACAATCAGGTCGTCCTAAGGGCCGAGATGGCCGACTTCTCGCCTGTGAAAGGCTGCATGGTGATCAGGCCGTACGGCTATGCCATATGGGAGAACATCAAGGGTTACCTCAATCAGAGGATTCTCGATACCGGGCATGAGAACGCGTATTTTCCGTTGTTCATTCCGGAGAGCCTTTTGAAGAAAGAGGCCGAGCATGTCGAGGGTTTCGCCCCGGAGGTCGCATGGGTGACCATGGGCGGCAACACACCCCTTGAGGAACCGCTTGCAGTGAGGCCGACCTCGGAGACGATAATGTACATAATGTACTCCAAGTGGGTGCGCTCCTACAGGGACCTTCCCATCCTCATCAATCAATGGGCCAACGTCGTGCGCTGGGAGACCAAGATGACGAAGCTGTTCATGAGGACGAGGGAGTTCCTCTGGCAGGAGGGCCACACCGTGCATGCGACCAAGGAGGAGACGGACGAGGAGGTCATGAAGATACTCATGATATACAAGGACGTCTACGAGAAGCTCCTTGCCATACCCGTGGTCGAGGGCAGGAAGACGGACAAGGAGAAGTTCGCGGGGGCCTTGTACACGATGACCTGCGAGCTGCTCATGCCCGACAGGAGGGCGGTGCAGGGCGCGACTTCCCACAACTTAGGTCAGCACTTCTCCAAGGTATTCGACATCATGTTCACTGACAAGGACGAGCAGAAGAAGTACGCATGGCAGGCCTCGTGGGGGATGACCACAAGGACGATAGCATCCCTGATAATGACGCACGGCGATGACAAGGGGCTTGTGCTCCCGCCGAGGGTCGCGCCGATAGAGGCGGTCATAGTGCCGATAATATTCAAGAAGGACAAGGAGCTTGTCATGGAAGGCGCCGCCAAGGTGAAGGGCCTTCTGGAAGGATTCAGGGTCAGGCTCGATGACAGGGACTCCTACTCCGCAGGATACAAGTTCAATCACTGGGAGGTGAGGGGCGTGCCTGTCAGGATAGAGGTGGGTCCGAGGGACGTCAAGAACGAACAGGTGGTCTTCGTCAGGAGGGACACGGGCGAGAAGGTCATTGTGAAGAACTCCGAGATAAAGGAGAAGCTCAGGGCGACACTTGAGGACATACAGACCTCGCTCTATGCCAAGGCAAGGTCATTCCTGGAAGAGAACACGCACATCGTGGACGACTACGACAAGTTCATGGACCTGATGAACAACGGCGGCGGAATGATAAAGGTGCAATGGTGCGGTGAAGTTGATTGCGAGGAAGCCATAAAGGATGAGACAGGTGCCACATCATCATGCATCCCGATCGGCGAGAAGGCCTCCGGCAAGTGCATATACTGCGGCAGGGAGGCAAAAGAGGTCGTCTACTTCTCGAAGCACTACTGAAGTTGATCAAATGGATAATGAAGAACACAGGGAACTGCACCCCAGGTCCTGGGGGCGCATCGGATTCATAGGTGCGGGAAACATGGCATGCGCGATCATAGGCAGCCTGGTCGCCGAGGACCAGGATGTGGACATAGTCGCCTCCAGGCGCTCATCAGACGCGCTCAAGGACATATCGATCAAGTACAACGTCGCCACAACGACTGACAACAGGGAGCTCATAGAAACGTCTGATATAGTCATATTCTGCGTAAAACCCCAGTCGCTTTCCCATGTGATAGAAGGGATAGCCGATATGGACTTCTCCGAAAAACTGGTGATGAGCATAATCGCGGGGAAGAAGATTGACTATTTCAAGGAGAACCTCTCGAACTGCAAAAAGGTTGTGAGGGCGATGCCCAATCTGGGTGTTCTCGTCGGCAAGGGGGCCGTCGCCTACGCCGCATCTGGAGAATGTGGAGAGATGGACATCATGAAGGTGAATGCCATCCTCAACACAGGAAGCCTTGCGATGCGTGTCAGCGAGGAGGACATCGACACGATAACGGCCTTGAGCGGTTGCGGTCCGGCATTCATAAGCTTCTTCCTAAAGGCGTTGGAGGACGCCGCTGTCGGCCAGGGGCTTGAGAAGGATGTTGCGAGAAGCCTCCTGTTCCAGACGCTTGCCGGGACCTACGAGTACCTGAGACGGAACGGCGATACCTACACAGACTTCATAACAAAGGTCTCATCGAAGGGCGGAGCCACCCTGGCTGGGCTCAAGACGGCCGAATACTATGACATAGAGAGGTCCATATGCGAGATGGTAAGGGCGGCGACCGACCGTTCCAGGGAACTTGCAGAGGAATGAGCTATCTGACGAAGTAGTAGTCCCCACACTCCTTCTCGTCATCGAAAATGAACGTGAACCCCCATTTCTCAAGAAGTTCCTTTATCTTTCTCTTCAGTTCCTCTCCATGGTATTCGACAACTACCCTCTCCGTCCTGGCAAGCACGTCCTCGGCGCCCTTGAACACCCTGTATTCCGCCCCCTCAACATCGACCTTCAGTATGTCCACCTTGTCGACACCCTTGAGAACGTTGTCAAGCTTTGCCGACCTGACCATTATCTCCCTTATCCTTGCGGTGTCCAACCAGGGCCGGTATCCGAATATCCTGAATCCCCCTATTGCGGTTATCTCGTCCACGAGCTGGAACGATTCGTTCTCGTCTATGTCCGAGAGGGCCAAGTTATTCGTCACCACGTCCTTGAGGCCGTTCTCCGTTATGTTCCTCTCGAGCATCTTGAAGGCCATTGGATTGGGCTCGAACGCGTATATCGTCAGGTCGGGATTGTTCTGCTTCATCTTCATGGTATAGTAACCTTCGTTGGCACCCACGTCCACCACCACGGAGGCGTCATCTCCCCTGAAACCCGCCATCTTCTGATGTTGATCCTCGAGAAATATCTCGGAGAGGATGTCTATCGACGAGTTGGCGCATTTCCGCGCCATATGGAACGTGTATCCGAACAGTTTGAGCTTTAAAACCTCATCGCCCTTGACGATCTCCCTCTTTTCCCTGACATTGGAATGGTCCTTGCGTATGGTCCTCAGGGCCTTTTTGGTGCCCTCGTCCTTCGCATGTTTCATCAACCCATCGAAATCAGCGTTGCTCATAAAATGTAATATGGCGGACAATCATAAAATATTTATTGAGCATTTGCGGTCAATACTTCCGGCCTCTCAGGAAATATTTATATTTGTACCATATTTTCTTATTATCTATGAAGGTCGACGAGATCATGGACATTGCCCTGAGAAGGGGCTTCATCTTCCCGGCATCGGAGATATACGGGGGGGTATCTGGTTTCTGGGAGTACGGCCACCTTGGCACACTCTTGAAGAGGAACTGGGAGGACGCTTGGAGAAGACACTTTCTCGGGCTTGACAATAACTATTACGAGATCACAACAACGAACATAATGCCGAAGTCGGTGTTCGAGGGCTCCGGCCACCTGGAGAACTTCAACGACCCGCTCACATCCTGCCAGAAGTGCAATCAGAGATTCAGGGCCGACGACCTGATCCAGGAGGCAACAGGCAGGAACGTTGAGGACCTCACGCCGGAGGAGATGTACGAGGTCATAAAGGAGAAGGGCATCGTATGTCCAAAGTGCAAGGGCGAGCTTGGCGAGGTCAACTGGTTCAACATGATGTTCCAGCTCAACATAGGCGCGGCCGGCGGGCTTACCGGCTATCTCAGGCCCGAGACCGCACAGGGCTCCTTCGTCTCCTTCAAGAGGATGCATGAGGTCATGAGGAACAGGATCCCCATGGGCCTGGCAATCGTCGGCAGGGTGTACCGCAACGAGATATCGCCGAGGCAGGGATTCTTCAGGCTGAGGGAGTTCAGCCAGGCAGAGCTTCAGATATTCTTCGACCCCGACACTCTCGGGGGGCATGAGGACTTCGATCTGGTGGCCGACTACAAACTACGTGTAAAGCCTCTCGATCTGGATGAGAATGCTGACATGACATGCAGCGAGCTCTCGGAGAGGTACGGTATAGGCAGATTCTATGTATATCACATGGCGAAGATACAGGAGTTCTACCTTGACGTCATAGGGATACCAAGGGAGAAGTTCAGATTCAGGGAGCTCTCAGAGAAGGAGAGGGCGTTCTACAACAAGCTGCACTGGGACATAGAGGTGGACATGGAGACCCTCGGCGGTTTCAAGGAAGTGGCCGGCATACACTACAGGACCGACCACGACCTCGGCGGGCATCTCAAGAACTCTAAACAGAATCTTCAGGTCAATATCGAGGGCAAGAAATTTGTGCCGCACGTGCTCGAGCTCAGCTTCGGTGTGGACAGGAACTTCTGGGCGATGCTAGACCTTTTCTACGTGAAGGAAGAGGAGCGGACGCTCTTCAGGTTCAAGCCTTCGATGGCCCCGCTAAAGGTGGCGGTCTTCCCGCTCTTGAACAAACCCGAGCTCAAGGAAAAGTCCATGGAGGTCTATAACGAGATCAAGGATGTTTTCCAGACCGATTACGACAGGGGCGGTTCCATCGGCAGGAGATACAGGAGACAGGACGAGGTGGGCACGCCCTTTGGCGTGACCGTCGACTTCGACACGATAGAGAAAGGCACAGTGACAATAAGGGACAGGGACACGATGGAACAGGTTATAGTGCCTGTTTCAGACATCAAGGATGAGCTTATCCAGAGGGTCCTTTAGGACCCGACGGAAGCCCCTCGATTGACCCATCATATGACTTTAGGATTCTAAATTCCAATAAATAATAAAACATCCGGCCGCAAAAAGACCGGCTTATTTTTGCATCATTTCACATATCCAATTCTGAAACCAAAACTATGATGTTTTTCCTGATTATATTTTAGATTTCTATAATTATTTAATATATTATAGAGTATATGTCTAAAATGTATTAAAAAACACACCTTATGTATAAAATATATTAGTGGACACGTTTTTATAATATAAAGATAAATCCTTCATGTTAATACAACTGGGTGGATGGATATGAAGATATTTTCAGTTATTATAACCTTAGTTCTATTGCTCTCTCTTTTTGCTGTATTACCGATCTCTGCCGCGCCGACAGAGGTATGGGTGGACGATGACGGCCCCGACAACGGCACGGACCATTTCGACACGATTCAAGAAGGGGTCAATGCTGTCGAAGTCGGTGGAACGGTCCATGTAGCCGCGGGAACGTACCTGCTGAGCGCTGAGATATATGTCGACAAGGACATCTCCCTCCTTGGAGAGGACGAATCCACAACCATACTTGACGGACAAAACACAGTCAGGATAATGCGCATAAATACGGATTGCAATGGCGTCATAGACGGGTTTACATTCCAAAACGGATCAATGCCCAGCGGAGGCGGATTGTACATCGGTTGGGGATCTTCGTCAATTGTGTCCAACTGCACATTTCTGAATAACTCTGCGGATAATTATGGTGCGGGAATATACAACCATCAGTATGCCTCACCAACCATCACGAACTGCACATTAACAAATAACTCTTCGAGTCAATATGGAGGGGGCATGTACAATAGCGACAATTCCTCGCCAACTGTCATGAACTGCACCTTCTCAGGGAACACGGCAACTACTTCTGGAGGGGGCATTTACAATAGCGACAGCTCCTCACTATCCATCACGGACTGCACATTTTCAGAGAACACGGCGAGTAGCGGGGGTGGCATATATAACGATTATTCCCCATCAACCATTACGAACTGCACATTTTCAGGCAACACGGCATCTGGCGGCGGCGGAATATATAACTGGCAATCCACCTCAATCATCACGGACTGCACCTTCTCAGGCAACACAGGAAATAATGCTGGCGGAGGAATTTATAATTCAGCCTCCCCTACTATCACGGACTGCACATTCTCAGGCAACTCTTCTGATTCTGGTGCGGGCATGTACAATTACATTGGTTCCTCGCCAACCATCACGAACTGCGTCTTCTCAGACAACACGGCTACTAACAACGGTGGAGGAATGTACAATCAAGTCGATTCCTCATCAACTGTCACGAACTGCACCTTCTCAGGGAACACGGCAACGGATGGTGGAGGGATGTTTAACATACAATCCACTCCAACTGTCACGGACTGCATTCTTTGGGGGAATTCGCCCGAAGAGATATACAATAACAGTTCCACACCCGTTGTCACATATTGCGATGTACAAGGAGGGTATACAGGTCTGGGAAACATTGACGAAGATCCTCTTTTCGAGGACGCCTCGAGCGAAAACTACATGCTTACCGGAGATTCTCCATGCATTGACGCCGGCATTGACACGAGCGGCTCGGCCTACGGCAACGTCACAGACGACATAGATGACACATTGCGCCCGCAAAGAGGCTCATATGACATTGGTGCATACGAACGAATCTATCCTGCGCCGGCAGAGGTATGGGTGGACGTTGGCGGTCCAGACAATGGCTATGATCAATTCGACACCATCCAGGAAGGGATTGATGCTGTCGAATCTGGGGGAACGGTCCATGTAGCCGCGGGAACGTACCTGCTGAGCGCTGAGATATATATTGACAAGGACATCTCCCTCCTTGGAGAGGACGAATCCACAACGATACTTGACGGACAAGGCACAGTCAGGATAATGCGGACGTCAGATTTGGATCAAGATAACGTCATAGATGGGTTTACATTTCAAAATGGATATGCATCTGATGGCGCGGGCATGTACAACATAGCCTATTCCTCACCAATCGTATCCAACTGTACCTTCCTCAACAACTCGGCGAATAGCTATGGCGCGGGCATATTCAATAACAATTATTCCTCGCCGACTATCGCGAACTGCACCTTCTCAGGGAACACGGCATCTATTTCGGGCGGAGGCATTTACAATAACAATGCTTCCTCACCGGCTATAAAAAACTGCATCTTCTCAGAGAATACGGCAACTAACTATGGTGGTGGCATTTACAACAATTCTTCTGCAAACCCGACTGTCACGAACTGCACGTTCTCGGCCAACACATCAAATATATTTGGTGGCGCTGTCTACAACTATTACTCTTCACCAACCATCACGAACTGTATTCTTTGGGGGGATTCGCCCGATGAGATATACAATGTCAGTTCCACACCCGTTGTCACCTATTGCGATGTACAGGGAGGTTACGAAGGTGTTGGCAATATAGACCTGGATCCTGAGTTCGTGGATGCCTCAGGAGGCAATCTGAGATTGTTCTCCAGTTCGCCATGCCTAGATTCAGGCACTGACACCAGCGGCCCAGCCTACGGCGGCGTCACAGACGACATCGAAAGCGTATCGCGTCCGCAGGGCGTTGCCTATGACATTGGCGCCTACGAGAAAAGCTTCAATGAGAACACTTTCATATTTAACCTCTCCATCGGTTGGAATCTCGTGTCCTGGCACGGGCAGAACAACACTCCGTTAAGCGAGGCTTTGCAAGGCCTAGAGGCGCATATCGACTACGTCTACAGGTGGAACGCCGAACTGGGGATGTACGAGTATTCCCACTATATCAATGAGGAACTTGGATGGCAGGGCAATTTTGAGACGTTGGACTATGAATATGGATATTGGATCCATAGCTTGGCTGATTGTGTCTGGACAATATAGTCACATATTGAATTATATCTTCTATTCTTTCTTTTTCTAATATTTACTTTTTTTATCCGTCTGCCTTCATTTTCTGTTATTTTGATAAATAAGGTCGGTCGCGGCACCAATCATAGATTCAATGGTGCTTGCTGCCGATTCCATATGCGGGGGGATGCCCGCACTTTTCAGGGCGGCGGTGGTCTGCGGGCCAATTGATATCCTTATTTGGCCATCCTTCACCATATGCGCGATCGCGTTTACCATCGCAGTGCTGGTAAAGAATATGACGTCGGCCTCGGTTATCGCCCCTAAAAATAGCGCGCCAAAATCGATGTCGTACACCGGAACCTCGCTATACTCAAGCTCCGTGAGCATGGACCCCAGGACATTGGATGCCTTGGATGACCTTAGTCCCACCACCTTGTCCTGCGGCTTTACAATCTTTCTCAAAAGCATCACAAGCCCCTCTGATGTGTATTCGTCAGGCATCTCGGCATACAGTCCTATTCCCTCTAGCGCCCGCTTTGTCCCGGGACCTATGGCCACGTAGGACTTGTCCCTGTTGGCAAGCAGGTCATCCTTCAATAGGGGGACGGTGTTTGCGCTGGTGATGACAACATGGGTCGCAGATTCGAGCTCGTGCCTGTCCCATTCAATGGGCGTCAGTTCATAATGCCCGCCGTTCAATGCGTGCGCTCCCAGACCCTCGATGATCGTCCTCGTCGACTCGAACTGCTCAGGGGCCCTCATGACAAGTATCCTCTTGCCCCTGATGCCTTCAAGTTTTCTGCCGAACCACATTGCATCCCCGCCCGCGGGTTGGGCAGCGCCGACGACTATCACAGATGGCGCAGGTATCTCCTTCTTCCTCATCTCCTCAAGCGTGCCTGAGATGACCTTCTGGGCGTATGTAGTGGCGTTGTTCACTGCATGGACAGGCGTCTTCGGGTCGTATCCCATCCCTATCAGGTCCTTGCCAATGTCGCGGAACGAACTGGCCCCCATGAGTATCACCAAGGTCCCTGAAAGGGAGCTGTATGTGTCCTTCACACGGGATGAGTCCCATCTGTGCCCCGTTATGAAGGTCACGGATGTGTTGTTCTCCCTATGGGTGACAGGTATCCCTGCATAGGCGGGTCCAGCGATGGCGGAGGTTATGCCAGGCACTATCTCGAAAGGGATTCCTGCCCCAATGAGGGACTCCATCTCCTCCCCGCCCCTTCCGAAGACGAAGGGGTCGCCGCCCTTGAGGCGAACGACGCAATCATGTTCTCTCCCGTATCTCACGAGCAGTTCGTTGATGTCCTCCTGGGCCATGGAATGATTCGACGGCGCCTTCCCGACGAAGACCTTCAGACATCGTCCCTTCGCATGGTCGATAAGGGAGGGATTGACGAGCCTGTCGTACAGTATGACGTCCGCCCTCTTTATAAGTTCAAGACCCCTTACCGTGATCAGTCCCGGATCCCCAGGTCCAGCGCCCACAAGATAGACCGTCATTGGAAAGACCCCACTACCGTTTCTGCGCCCTTTGCCATTACCGAGTCCACCAAAAACCTGGCCAGATCGCACTCCCTGCCGACGGGCCCGACGATGAGGTCCCTGTAGGACTCGTTGGTCTTGGGGTCGTTGATACACGCCAGTATCCTGATCCTATTGCCTTCCATCAGGTTTGCATAGGCCCCTGCGGGTATGTGGCAGTTTCCCCCTATGGCCCGCATGAACTCCTGCTCGGCCAGCGTGCAGGAGGTCGCCTCCAGGTCCCTTATCGGTTCGAGGACCTTCAGGGCGTTCGTATCGTCCTTCCTGCAGGCCACCGCCAGAGCGCCTTGGCATGCTGCCGGAACGAACAGCTCAGGAGGGAATCTTATGTAATTGTAATCGTTGTGCCCCCACATTGAAAGCCTTCTGAGCCCGGCCTCGGCCATGATCACGCCGTCAAGTTCCTCGACCTTGCCCATCCGCGTGTCGATGTTCCCCCGTATGGGCTCCACATGCAGGTCCGGCCTGAGATGCATGAGCTCCGTCGCCCTTCTGGGGCTGCCCGTGCCTACGCTGCCGTTCTCCGGTATCGCGTAGAACGAGGAATGTCTCGTCACCATCACATCGCAGGGAGGGCCTCTTTTAGGCACTACGGCGTGAAAAGGGAAATCAACGCTCACATCCTTCATGGAATGCACTGCGAAGTCTATCTCGCCGTTGGCCAGCGCGGCGTCTATCTCCTTCGTGAAGAGTCCCTTGGTTGCCCCGCATGTTCCGAATTGTCCCCTGTACAGGTCGCCGGATGTCTTTATTACCTTCATTTCGACATCCGCTCCAATCATATCAAGGACAAGTTTGGTCTGTGCCAGCGCCAAGGGGCTGCCGCGCGTGCCGCATATCATTTCAGAGCATCCCCTATTGCCTCCAATGTGGAGTCCACGATCCCATCGTCATGGCACGCCGATAGGAAGTTGGTCTCGAAGTGGGACGGCGGAAGGAAGTACCCGGAATCCAGCATCTTCCTCCAGAACTGCATGAAACGCCCCTTGTCCGCCCTTCTGGCATCATCTGCGTTCCTGACGTCCTCGCATCCAAAGTATATCTGGAACATGGCAGGGGCGCTTTTCACGCACGAGTCGCTGGGCAGCATATCCCTTACTCCCCTTACAAGCTGCTCGGCGCGCGAATGTATCTTGTCCAGCACCGCGCCTGAATTTAGGGTCTCGAGAGCGGCGAGGCCCGCGGCCATCGAGAGCGGATTTCCGCTGAAGGTCCCTGCATTGTAGACATTGCCCACCGGTGTGAAGTTCTCCATTATCTCCCTTGAGGAACCTATGACACCTATGGGCAGCCCACCGCCCGCTATCTTTCCATATGTGACTATGTCGGCATCAACGCCATAATATTCCTGGGCGCCGCCCACCGAGAGCCTGAAGCCCGTTATGGTCTCATCGATTATGAACAGCGTGCCTGTCTCGTCGCATATCTTCCTGGCATCATTCAGATAACCATCGTTCGGGACCACGCATCCGACGTTGCCCATCACCGGCTCCACGATGAAGGCCGCGACATCCTCTCTCTTCAGTGCATCCTCAAGGGATTCGGCGTCGTTGAATCCTACCATCCTTGTGCCCCGCACCTGATTTTCGGTGACCCCTCGGGACGAGGCGACGACGCATTGGTCCTCCCTTTTCGTGAGCACGCCGTCGTGGGAACCATGATATCCCCCGTTGAGCATGGCTATTGTGGACCTGCCGGTGACGGCCCTGGCAAGGCGGAGGGCCGCCATTGTCGCCTCCGTGCCACTGTTCACGGTCCTTATCATTTCAACGTTCGGTGCCAGTTCGCAGAACTTTTCGGCATACCTGACCTCCAGGGGGGTTGGCGTTCCGTACACCGCCCCCTTCTCTGCCTGGTCCCTTATGGCCTTTACAATGGCGGGCTCGCTGTGACCTAGAATTATCGGCCCATAGGCGAGGCAGTAATCACAATACCTGTTTCCCTCAACATCCCATAGGTAGGCACCCTTGGCATGGTCTGTGAAGAAAGGATAGGGCGATATGGTGGCCCTGATGGGGGAGTTCACACCTCCAACGAGCCTCTTTACCGCATCGTTGTACAACTTTTCATTTTTCATCATAGCTCACCTATTATGTCGGGCGCGAAGTAGGTGGCGATCAGGTCGGCCCCTGCGCGCTTGATGCCGAAGAGCGTCTCAAGCACGATGTCCCTCTCATCGAAACATCCCTGTGAAGCGGCCGCTTTTATCATCGAGTATTCGCCGGAGACATTGTATGCCATGACCGGCACCTTCACGGCGTCCCTTACGCGCCTTATGACGTCGAGGTAACATAGAGCGGGCTTGACCATCACTATGTCGGCCCCCTCCTCAATGTCCGCAAGCACTTCCTTGAGGGCCTCGTCCGAGTTCCTGTTGTCCATCTGGTACGACCTCCTGTCCCCAGACCGCGGAGCGGAGTTGCAGGCGTCCCTGAAAGGGCCGTAGAATGCGGACGCGTACTTGGCGGAATAGCTAATGATCGGTATGTGCTCGCATCCTTCGCCATCAAGGGCATCCCTTATGGCCTTCACCCTGCCGTCCATCATGTCGGACGGGGCGACGACATCAGCCCCCGCCCTTACATGGCTAAGCGCGATCCTTGAGAGCAGGGGCAGCGACCTGTCGTTGTCCACCATCCCTCCACCTGACACGATCCCGCAGTGCCCAGTGTCTATGTACTGGCAGAGACAGACGTCGGTGATCAGTAGGAGGTCGTCCGTGGCGTCCCTCATCCTTGCGAGCGCCCTCTGCACAACGCCGTCGCTAGCGTAGGCGTCATGGGCGTCCGGGGAGCGGGACCTTGGTATCCCGAACATCAGCACGCTGCGTATCCCCTTCTCGACCAGCCCTTCCGCAAGGGCCCCTAAATCATCTATCCCGTACCTGTACTGCCCGGGCATGGAAGCTATCGGTTCGGTATCGCCGTCCTTCACGAATATCGGGTATATCAGGTCGTCACCTGAGAGCGAGGTCTCGGCCACGAGGTCCCTCAATATCGGATTGTATCTTAGTCTTCTTGGTCTGTCACGTGGAAACATCTATTCACACCCCTCATCTTCATCCTTGGCGTTCCTGATGATCAGGTCGCGCACGGCATACGCCTTTTCCATGGGAACGTCCAGGTCCTGCACATTGAGGAACAGATTGTGAAGCGTCCTTTTCACCACGGCCTTGGAGAACGCCTCGACGGCACCCTTGTCGCTGCAAGAACCTGAGAGCAGCTTTTCCAGTTCCGCCTCCCTTATGGCCTCCGCGTGCAATGATATGTCCCTTACAACGTTTTTCCTCTCCAGGAGCTGTGCCTGCCTCATGAGCGAGCTGTACTCTTCCCTTATTATCCGTCTTGCCGCCGGAATGTGCATCCTTCGCTCTGCCTCCATTGCCCTTGACATCTCCCTTACCTTGTCCAGCCCGACGTAGGTTGTCCCTTCGATCCCTCTGGCCTCCGCATCCACATCAGGAGGCATTGCTACATCGATTATCGTGATATCATCCATCCTTTGTTCCCGCGCCTTCGTGATGTCCTCTCTGAACAGGAGCGCATGTGGTGCGGACGATGCGCAGAATATCAGGTCGACGATGGGCAGGTGGTCCCTGAAAAGCTCGTATGCTATGGCATTTGCCCCGGTCTCGCCCGCCAGTTCCTTGGCCCTCTCGAATCTCCTGTTCGTGACGAACACCGTGCTCCCCCCCTTCATGCTGAGGATCTTTGCCACCATCGCCGAGATCTTGCCGGCGCCAAGTATCAATATGTTCTTTCCATCAAGTGGGCCCATCATCTCCTCTGCGATGCCGACGGCCACAGAGGCGATCGAGACGTTCCCTTGGCAGAGATCGGTTTCCGACCTGACTCTCTTTCCGGCCCTGATGGCCTTCTCGAAAAGTGGGATGAGGGTCTCGCCTGCGGTACCGAGCCCCTTCGAATGCTCCAGCGCACCCTTTACCTGCCCGAGTATCTGGTGCTCGCCGATTATCATCGAGTCGAGGGTGGTGGCCACCTCAAAGAGATGGAATACGGCCCCGTTGCCCTTCCTAAGCTTCATGATCTCGACGTCCTTGCCGAACGTCCTTTCCATTCCTGCCCTGAAGCTTTCCCATTCCTCCCTCGTCTCAACATATATCTCATACCTGTTGCAGGTCTTGATCACGACCACCTCGTCGGCCAGTCCCTCGCCGATCAGTCCGAGCATCATGCCGTCTTCCTCCTGATGTGTCTTGGAGAAGAAGGAAAGCGAGGTCAGTGAACAGTTCGAGTGGGCCACGCTGGCGCTGATTATCATGTCGCATCCTTCCTTAAGAGCTCCATCACCTTGTCGTAGCGCCCCTCATGGATGTTGGCCATTATCTCCTTGTCATCAAGCATCCTTGCCACGAGCCCCCTGTCGAGCAGGCCTTCATCGTAGAGTGAATGCGCGATCCGTGAGAATGTGGAAATGCCGGGAAGCCCCCTCTCAATGTAACGCTTCAGCGCATAGGCGCACTGGGGGCATGTGGCAAGGGATGAAACTGCAATTATGTCCTTTCCAACGTCGATTATCGCTGGAAATGCGATGTCGCCGGATCCCCTGCTCGTGGCGACGTTGACAGGTATGGACCTGTCTATGCAATAGGACGCTATCCTCTCGTTGAGCGCGGCGTCGTCAAGTGCGCACACCACCAAAGAGGTCTCATCATCTATGAATCCCAAGAAGGAGTCGTTGTCGATGTCCGCCTTGATGAACTCAATGTCACCTTCACACACAATATCCTCCCGGTCTATGAGCCTGACATGCACCCCGAGCCCTGACAGGGAACTTGCCTTTCTCATGCCGACCTCCCCACCTCCGAAGACCAGGGCATGCCCCCTGATATACATTATCACAGGGTACCTTGACACGCCATCCCCTTGCTGGACCAATCCATCGTTCATCTCACCGCCGTCCCGTACATGAAAATAAGTCCCATGATAAACTGGAAGTAGGATATTATTGTCTTTGTTTCAATATAATATTATTTGAGGGAACGCTGCCGATGCCGCTTCAGAACGCAGCTTTCCAGCTTCTCTTCACCCAAGGGCCTGGCGTAATGCCTCTCAATGCCGTTTTCTATCATTTCAGCAAGCCCCTTGAAGGTCTTTGACAGGGGGTCGTCGGGATATGCCTCGATAAATGGGACCACCATCTCCTCCGCCCTCTGTATCCCCTTGTGTCTCGGGATCCGCGCGACTATCGGAAGGCCCACCTCAAGGGCGAACTCCTCGACCATCTCCTCATCGCCCTGCCCCCCTCTCGAGTTGAGGACTATCCCCCCTATGCGTGGGACATCTGTCTCATAGTTCGCGATGCCCCTGATGATATTGTTCGCGGCATACAGGGACATGAACTCGCCGGACGTGACTATGAATATGGTGTCTGCATACTCCTTTCTCAGGGGCACGGCGAATCCTCCGCAGACCACATCCCCCAACACGTCATAGATGATATAGTCTATATCGGGCGAGCTGCGGATGCCTTCCCTTCCAAGCAGTTCCAGCGTTGAGAGTATTCCTCTTCCGGCGCATCCGACGCCAGGTTCGGGCCCGCCCGCCTCGATGCACAATGCGCCCTTGTATCCCTCCAGGATGCAGTCCCTGACGTTCTCGAGCTTTTCCTTCCTTATCTGGTCAAGAACTGTAAACGGGTGGGTCCTGCCAAGAAGCAATCTTGTGGAGTCGTGCTTTGGGTCGCATCCTATCTGCACCACCTTCCTGCCCATGTCGGCCAGGCTTGCGGTCAGATTCGCTGAGATGGTGGACTTTCCGATCCCCCCTTTGCCATATACCGCTATCTGTCTTGTCATGTCATCGCCTATTTCCTGAGATATTCCTTGGCCGAGTCGCAGATGGCCATTGCCACCTTGCCCTGTGATGCCATATGAATGTGTGAGTATTGTGCGAGAACGTTCGATTCCATGATGCCGTCGTGCTTCCCGTCGATGCCTCTCCCCCTCTTGACATCAAAGGCGTATCTTATGTCATCCGATAAGCTTTCCACAGAGGAGTAGTGGAACTCGTGCCCTCTGATGACATCTCCCTGGCGGGCCACTATGTTGCTTCTTATTGCCTCGATCTCCGAGTAGGATATGGATTGGCTTGTCCTGTGCATCCTGCTGTCTATGTCCAGGACCCCCGCCATCTTCCACCTGCGTCCGTCCAGGTCTGTCAGTTCCCTGCCAAGATACATCATTCCGCCGCATTCCGCATAGACAGGCATCCCGTCATCGATAAGCGTCTTCATGTGCCTAATAAAATCCTTGTTGCCGCCCAACCGTTCGGAATGGCACTCGGGATAACCGCCCAGGAGCAGGAGCGCGGAGGTGTCGTCTGGCAATCGCCTGTCGGAGAGGGGCGATATGTACTCTATCCTTGCCCCAAGGGCCCTCAATGCTCTCAGATTCTCGTGATATATGAACGTGAAGGCCTTGTCGTGGGCGACCGATATCATGAATCCTTCCTTTTCGAAGGCGTTTTCCTCCACCTCAACGTCCAGGTCGGGCGCGTTGCACGCCAACTCGAACAGTGCATCCACATCCACCGCCCCCTCAACGGTGTCTGCTGCGGCATCTATCGCCTTTTCGCTGTCCTCGTTCTCCGCTACGGTGATCAGGCCCAGGTGCCTCATGGTCACAGAAAGCTCTCTGTCCCTCCTGATGGATCCGTATATCCTTTTCCCTGTCCTCTGCCATATGGCAGACGTTGCCTTGATATGATGCCTTGGCCCTTTGACCATGTTTATTATGAATCCCGATACATCGACGTCCCTGTCATATTCCATGAATCCCAGGGCCGATGCCGCAGCCCCCCTTGCGAGGCTTTGGATGTTCATCACCAATACCACCGGTGCCGAGAGGACCTTTGCGAGATGTGCCGTGCTTCCCTCGTCCCCCAAGGGGGACGCTCCGTCATAGAGGCTCCTTACCCCTTCTATGAGCACTATGTCGGAATCAAGGGCGGCCTCGCCCACCGACCTCATGATGTGCTCCGGCGCCATCATCCACGTGTCCAGATTCCCCGATGGTCTCCCTGAGGCGCGCGAGAGGTACTCGGCATCTATATAATCGGGCCCGGACTTGAAGCATTTGACCTTGAACCCCCTTCGCTGGAGCGCCCTGGCGAGACCCATCGTCACGAAGGTCTTCCCGGAGTTGCTCGAGGTCCCCGAGATCACAAGCCTTGGGCACCTCACCCCATCACCATTGACCTGATCGTGCTGCCGAAACGCGATTCCACGATGTCACTTGCGCCGAGGACGTTGTGATGGGCCATTCCCTCATCCAGCACGATGCCGTATCCCAGTTTCTTGAGGGCGAAGAGGGCACGGGAACCGGTTGCCACGGCCATAGTGTTCTCCTTTTCCCATAACGGGACGGCATGCGGCAGTCCGCAGACCACTATGGCACCCCATTCCGCACCTTCGGACAACACCATTTCCGCTGCGCGTCTTCCCGTCACGGAGTATTCGTCCGGTCCACCGGTGACATGGTCCAATGTGATGCCTACCCTTTCGAATGCATTGAGCATTATGGAGGAATAGTGCCTTATCTTCGGAAGCCCTACCGATCCAGAGGCGTTCGCGACATAGAAGAGGCGCGATGCCGAGCCGAGCGCATCATGGGCCTCCTTTACTGCACAAAGCACGTCTGCGTACAGGAGGGAGGACTCCTTCTTTGCGTTGAGCACCAGTGCCAACGGGTCACCGGACTCGAGCCTTCCTATCAAAAACCTTGCGGCCGCCTTATGGTCATCGCCCGCAAAGGTGTCCAGATACGTCTCCCTGGCAGTGCCGTATGTCCTCTCGTTGACGTTTGCCGCCACCAACATGTCTTTTTGCCTCTTCGCCTCCTCCGGTGTGATGATGCCTTCGGCCGCGGCAGATTCCAACGCCCTTATCGCACCGTCGACATTGTCCGGATTGTACGGGTCGCAGTTGACCACTATCGTCTTGCACGACAGGCCGGCATGATGGACCGCCTTTTCTATGTCCTCGCCTATTATGGCTGCGCAGCAGGTGCCGACCACTCCCACCAATCTTGGGTTGAACCGCCTCTCGACCTCCCTCAGCGTGTTTATTAGTTTTGGTTCCCCCCCGAATATGACCGATTTCTGGTCCAGGGAGGAAGTCACCACCCTGACATTGTCCCGCTCAAGCAGCCTTGATGCCCTGAAGTTGCACCCCGCGGGGCCGTGGAGCACGATGACCTCCACGCCAAGGTCCCTAAGCGTGTACATGGCGGCTGCGATGGGGCTTGGTCTGGGATGCAGTATCCTTTCTGATTCCTCGTTCAGTTTGTACATGAGATGATCACCCCTTCCTCCTCGGTGATCGAATCAGTGGCCTCGTCCTTTGTTGAGAACATCGGGGCGTTGCAACCTCTTTTGGCCATTTCGGAGCCAAGCTCCCCGTACAGCGCCACATTCCTCCCATCTAAAATATGGCATTTGAGCATCGATGAAAGACCATCGAAGTCCACCTTTCCGCATGTTGTCTTGGAGAGCCCCCCTATCAGCAGGGACAGCCGTCTCCTTGTGAGCTCTGCATAGTCCTTGGCCTCGACGATGGCATTGTCGATCGTCTCCTTCGATGTGGCGGTCGATGAGATGATAGTGCATCCGCATCTGTTCGATGCGACAAGTCTGTTGTCTGGCGGCACGCTCTTCTCCAACCCTTCTACAATCGATAGTTCATCCATATTCATTGACAGTGCTATTGATGCTGCCGCAAGGAAGTTAGAGACGGCGCTCCTCCCAAAATAGGACCTGTTGGGTGAGAACTCCATCGTCGTGTCGATTTGATTGCCCTTGACCGTACTTAGATTGCTCACGTCGATAGTCAATCTTCCGGTATCCGGATTGAGCGCCTTTTTGTCCGCCACGACATTTCCATCCCCCTCGACAGAGAACATATTCGTCTTGGACGGCGCCATCATCTCCATCCTTCTTGTCGGGTCGTCATCGCCGTTGAGGCAGAGGACGGATGTCGGACGGATGTACTGTGCCATCTGGGCCTTTGAGAAGAACGAGCTCCTGTTCACGCCCACCCTTAGGTGCAGCGGAACGCCCAGCACCGCGCATACCGATCCTATTCCAAGTCCGCCGAGAGATATCTCAAAGACATAGTTCTTTGGATTGTACCCAGATTCCCTTGTTATCCTGACAGCCTTCAAGGCGTAGGCGGGGGTGATGCTGCCGTTTCCATCCAAAATGCGGACATTGTCCCCCTCGACCACCTTCACGCCCTTGCTGGACATGACCATGCTTTCCTCCCCGTCACGGACCAGGATGGATTCAAGATGCGTGACCGTCGTGGTCTTTCCGTAGGCGCCTGTGATCTCCACTATCCTGCATTTTCCCAACATATCGGATAGGATGAGCCCGGTGGCCCTTGCATGGGTAAGGAGCGGTATCCCCTCCTCCCCGCAAAACTGGGTTATGTCCTCTCTGTTCGGGGAGTACTGCATGGTGACGAGGTGCGGGTCTGCGGTCACCAGTGCGTCGTTGAAGGTCTTGAACACAGGTATCGAACTGGCTGAAAGGCATGCCAGTTCCTCTTTTTTGAGGGTACCATGGACATCGACGGCTGTAACATTGGCTCCGTATCTTGAGTACGAATCGCATAGCTCCATTCCGCCATGGGTCATGTCGACAACGACAACGTTTTTGCCCCTTATCCTTTCGATGTACATCTTTTCACTGTTTCACAAGCCCTGTCGTTGATGATGTCCACAAGCCTGTCGTCCGCACCGAAAGGATCGGAGTAGTAGAATCTCCTTATCTTGCCGTTTATCTCCATATCCTTTACCTTTTCTCCATTCTCTAGTCCCAGGATCGCTGGCACGTCCTCCTTGATGTGGACTCCGGGCGCGACAAACACCGGCGCCATCACGATGGACGTCACCCTCGGGTCCTGGCAGACGTTCTCTATGGCGTCCTTTATGGAGGGCGTGTTCATGTTCATGAAGGAATATGACACAGCATCCCATTTGGAACCTTTCTTTAACTTGTCTGCAAGCGCAGATACTACTTCCTTGTTATGTGGCATGGAGCTTCCATGGCCCACCAGAATTATTGCTCTCATCTCCATATCAATTCCACCTTATGCGGCATGTGGGTATTATGGCACCAATTTGGGTCGTATTGATGCCATTCTGACATTCGGGTCCAGCTTGATATTTTTGGAGGGAAAATGAAGTTCCAATGAGTCGGACACTTTGTTCTATGTCACTTTATACCCTTTTATATGCCATTTGTGTTATTTTACTATATTTTGTGTTACTATTTTCCCTGCTTTTTCTTTTTATAAAAGCTTTATGTAACATATTATTTTAGAAGGTAACACATATACTGAATCAGAATAATAAAAATCAGAAAACGAAGAACAGGGGAATCATATCTGGAATAACATCCGTGCCACGGCGGCAGTTGTGGGATGTCCCATGATGAGATTCTGCCCTTCAGACACGTTACATGAAAATAAATGGAAAAGAGTTCTTCAGGACTGCGGCCTGAAGAATCGGATGCAAGATGGAAGAAGATTACTTCTTCTTCATGTACTCGTTCAGCACTTCCTTTCTCATCGAGGCGTATTCCTCCTCGTTGATGAGCTGTTTGTCCAGCAGGTCCTTGAGCTCAACCAGCTTCTCCTCGAGGCTCTTCTCCCTGGGCGCCGCCTGCTGCACCGTACCGGCAACGCCCGCGACGGGTGCCGCCCCTTGTTGAGGTGCTCCGTAATAGGGCTGATTGCCGAAGATCTGCGGCACTGCCACGATGCCCGCGCCCACGCCCGCGCCCGATGACTGTCCGAGCCCTCTCATGCTCTCAACGACCTTGATCATGTCAAGGGCCTTGTCCATCTCCCCAGCCTGCATGGCAGCCATGAGCGGCACGCCGTATGTCGGGTCCTCCTCCTCGAGCTTCTCGAGGTATGGGAACGTGAAACTGCCGAACTTGGTCTCAAGAAGCCTCATCCCCCTGTTCTGGAACTGCTTTCCTATGCCCGCCCTCAGGGCCGTGGTGACATCGAAGAGCTTTGACTGCACGGTCACCAGGTCAAGCTTGGACAGCTCCTCTATGGCGGCCTGAACGAAGAAGTTCCTGACAAAGTTGTTGATGAATGTGGTATCGAGTTCTGCTACGCCCCCCACCACCTGGGTGAGGAAGAGCGTAGGGTCGTCTATCCTGTACCAGTAGTCCCCGTAGGTCTGAGCCTCGGTCATCCAGGCAAGCTTCGTCCTGCTTATCGGCAATCTGAAGTTCAGGCCGAACTTGCCCTGCTGCTGCTTGGTCGAGATGAACACGATGTCCACCTTGAAGGGCGATTCGCCATAACCGGCCAGCATCCTGAAGGCCTTGGTCAGCAGCGGCACGTTCATTGTGGTGACAACATGCCTTCCGGGAACGAAGATGTCGTATATCTTTCCATCCCTCATGAAGACACATGTCTCGTATTCCCTCACAACCAGTTGCGAGCCCCATCTCACATCCTTGTGAGGATATACCCATACGAGATCGTCGGAATCGGGGCTCTCCCATTCTATAACATTGGTCTTATCCTGTGCCATTTGATCACTCCGGCAGCTCTAACATGTAATTGCTCCTGTTGGAGAACGTAGACTCAAGCTCGCCGATGAGCACATACAGTTCTCTGGAAAGTTCCTCCTCGCTTTCATTGTTGAGAACCTGGGTCTTGAGGTCGTTCGTCTTCTCCAAGATGGCCTTGGTTATATCAAGTAACTCTGCGTCGAACTCGACAAGCCTCTCCAACGCCTTATCGCCTACCTTGATAGGGTCGAACATGGGACTGTATCCGCTCTCTGCATGAGATATCTTCTGTTCCAGCGCGTCAAGCTTGAGATTTATCTTGTCGACTGTCACGATGTTCTTGTCGCCCGTTGCCATGAGATCGAACACCTCAGAGATGTTGTTGTAGCTTTCCCTTAAAACTTTAGCAACATTCTGCCTGACCAATATGTCTGTGTTCCTGACCTTCTCCTGGTCTGCGTATCCCCTGTATCCGGGAATATAGTTGGACACCTTTTCGAAAAGTGATTTTTCGTCCATGGCGCGGTCGACATAGTCATAATTCTTATTGTCCTCGACCATAAAGATAATACTGCCGTGACGTATAAATATATTGCCTTTTTCCATTTTACACGTCAAGGCTGTGGTTCAGGCGTCAAGTATTTATTATAAAATATAAAACTCTTCCCGAGCAATATAAATGTGTAAAAATATCGCTTAAAGGCCAAATATGGGGAAAGTATTCGTGATTTCCCCGGTACCTTTTTCCCCGTATTTGGCTAATTCTCCTCTTTCTTTATCGCGATTACCTCTACCTCGAAGTTGAGGTCCTTGCCCGCTAGGGGAAGATTTGGGTCCAACTTGATCTTGTCATCAGTAACTTCGATGATAACGAACTCTATCGCATCGTCCTCGTTCTCGCCGATCAACAGAACCTCCCCGACCTCGATCTTCAGATCTGGGGGAAGATTTGATCTCAATATCTCCTGCACAAGGTCATCATGGTACTCGCCATAGGCATCCTTTGCCTCCAATCTGAACTTCTTCTTCTCAAAGGTCTTCATCCCCTTGATCTCATCTTCAAAGGCAGGGATTATGTTTCCCGCACCTACCTTGAAAACAAGCGGTTCTTCATTCAAGGTGGTATCGAACACATGCCCATTGTCCAGGGTACCAGTATAGTGTACCATCACAGTGTCTCCGTTTTCAACTACTTCCATTTTAACACTCCAATCATACCTAAAATACGATTCATTTATCAGTCTTTTGCTTTCTTTCATTATAATCTAATCATATTTTAAAAAAATTAAGGCGCAAAAGGACATGGCCGAAAAGGAAAAACTATATGTATTATAATCGGATATTCCGACTCAATTAAACCCTTTCGCGTGTTGAATCATGGAAGATGCAAGCAAATCAGTCAAATATCATGCCTTCTCTCCCGATAGTGCCCTCAAGGCACTTGACACATCCATCAACGGGCTTGGCCCGGAGGAAGCCTCTAAAAGATTACTGTCCTATGGGCCCAATATCCTGGAGCAGAAGGGCGGCGTTTCGAGGTTGTCCCTCTTCATCTCGCAGTTCAAGGACTTCTTGATCCTCATACTGGTCATTGCGGCCGCGATCTCCTTTGCTGTCGGTGACATCTCAGACTCGGTATTGATCGTTGTGATCATCATAGGGAACGCCCTTCTCGGTTTCGTCCAGGAGTACAAGGCCGAGAGGTCGATAGAGTCCCTCAAGGACTTCCTTTCGCCAAAGACCATAGTGTTGCGCGATGGAGAGAAGGCGGAGATAGATGCGAAGGATCTGGTCCCGGGAGACATCGTGGTGCTGGAGTCCGGAGACCGTGTCCCCGCCGATTCAAGGATATTGAACTGTGAGGACCTCATGGCGGACGAGTCCATGCTCACGGGGGAATCGATGCCTGTCGAGAAGACAGTGGAATCCGTGCCCGGGGACAGCATGCTCGCCGACAGAAGGGACGTGGTGTTCATGGGGACCAACATCGTGAGGGGTTGGGCGAACGTCTTGGTGGTCGACACCGGCATGTCCACACAGATGGGTTCCATAGCAAGGCTCATTGACAGGAGGGAGGAGACCTACTTCCAAAAGAAGTTGGACAATCTTGCCAAGTTCCTCGGCAAGAGCGTGATCATCATAGCGATCATCGTATTCGCGCTTGGGGTCCTTGACGATGAACCGCTCGTTGATATGGTACTGATATCCCTCAGCCTTGCGGTGGCCGCGATACCTGAGGGACTGCCCGCCGTGGTCACGATAACATTGTCCCTGGGTGTCAGGAAGATGGCCCAGCTGAATGCGATAGTGAAAAGGCTCCCCGCCGCGGAGACCCTGGGCTCCTGCGATGTCATCTGCTCCGACAAGACCGGCACGATAACGATGAACAGGATGACTGTGAGGAAGATATACCACATAGGGGGTGGGGCATCCATCGAGGATGTTGATGGCAGGCATCCGAACGTACGTTCAATACTCGAGGTGGGCGCCCAATGCAATACGGCCTCGTTGGAGAAGTCGATAGGGGACCCCACCGAGATAGCGTTGCTGGAGTCGGCAAGGACCAAGGGGATCGAAGGGGGGTGCATGCACCTCAAGGTCCTTCCGTTCGACTCCGAGAGGAAGAGGATGTCCGTGTTCTGCGCCAGGGAACAGGGCATAAGGATGTTCACAAAGGGAGCGACCGAAGAGACCCTCTCCGCATGTGACAGGATATTGGACAACGGGGAGGTCAGGGAACTGACGGACGATGACAGGTCAGCGATCCTCTCAAAGAACGACGAGTACTCGTCCAATGCACTCAGGGTACTGGGTTTCGCATACAGGGACGTCCCCGATACGAACGCCGAGGAGCGCGACATGATATTCGTCGGGATGCAGGCCATGATAGACCCGCCCAGGGAAGGCGTCAGGGAATCCATCGAACAGTGCCGCAAGGCGGGCATCAAGGTGATAATGATAACCGGCGACCATGCCATGACCGCGAAGGCCATAGCATCTGAAGTTGGGATATATCGCGAGGGCGACATCGTGCTCACAGGAAGGGAGCTTGAGGCCATGGCTCTGGGGGAGCTTGAGGCCATGGTCGAGAAGGTCTCTGTCTATGCCAGGGTGAATCCAGAGCACAAGCTCAAGATAGTGGAGGCCCTTCGCGCCAGGGGCCATGTCATATCCATGACAGGGGACGGCGTCAATGACGCGCCCGCGCTGAAGACCGCAGACATCGGCGTGGCAATGAACAGCGGCACGGACGTGTCGAAGGAGTCCTCTGATATGATACTGCTTGATGACAACTTCACGACCATCGTCACTGCGGTAGAGGAGGGCAGGCATATCTTCGACAACATCAGTAAGTTTGTGAGGTATCTCTTGGCCACGAACTTCGGCGAGGTCTTCACAATATTCCTTGCCAGCATCGTAGGTTTTCCCCTCCCTCTTGTGGCGGTCCAGATATTATGGATAAATCTCCTGACGGACGGCCTGCCCGCCCTTTCATTGGCGTTCGAATCGAAGGAAAGGAGCATAATGAGCATGCCTCCTCACAAAAGGAAGGCAAACATAGTCGACAGGCCGATGATAGCGAACATCCTCTATATAGGCACCCTCATGGCCGTTGGCACGCTTTATCTTTATTCTGTCGCGGAGGCCGACAAGGCAATGACGTATGCGTTCACCACCCTGGTGATGTTCCAGCTGTTCAATGTCTTCAACTGCAGGTCCTTCAAGGATTCTGTAATATCCGGGGGCAGGAATCTCATCTTGTTCGGTGCGGTGTTGTTTTCCTTTGCAGCCCAGCTCTGCGTCATCTATATATCCCCCCTGTCGAAGGTGTTCTACACCGTCGCCCTTGACCTTGGGGACTGGGCCATGATACTGGCTGCCGCATCATCCGTCATCATAGTGGAAGAGATAAGGAAGGCGGTCCAGAGGTCCTTTAGATAGATTTATAACATGGCCCGACAATTTTTGAGTATGAGGCCCCTCAGTTTTTTTGGTTTGCTGCTGATGCTATTGATAGTGTCCTCCAGCGGATGCGTTGTTTCGATACGCACGCCGGTGGGGGAGGGCCCCGAGGTCATAGAGCTTATGATCGGGGAGACCGTCACCATAGGCGGTCATGAGGTCACATGCCGGGACATAAGCATCTTTGACACAAGTGCCATTCTGTGCATAGATGGTGAAATAGTCATGGTCAAGGACCTGGGGATGATAGACCTTCCCAATAGTATCGACAACATAGGGATGGAGTTGGTCACGATAACCAATGACGATGGCACGCATTCGATAGAGATTGCCTACTGGAACGTCTGATAAAACGACTTGCCATGGCAGCTGCCATGCATGGCCGCGAGCGGGTCGTGCCCCGTGACCCCATTCTCCCGCCCAGTGTTTCTTTCCTTACACAGAATTCATTGGTATAATTAATAAAACATGCATGCAAGTATGTTCTATGTTAATGCCGAATTATCAGGATGGCAGCATAGTCAACATCATGTCGACAATGGAGGAGGCATATGGCCTGGAACACGCTTATGGCACGTTAAAGGGCCTTGATCCTGGAGAGATCGGGGAATTCAGGAACGTGGTCTTCATTCTCATCGATGGTCTTGGATATCAATACCTTGGGACGCATCAGAGGGACAGTTTCATCCATGATAAGGTCCTGACGAGGATCACTTCGGTCTTCCCAACGACCACATCCGCCTCCATCACGTCATTGGCCACAGGGGTCGCGCCCCAGCAACATGCGGTTACTGGCTGGTTCATGCACCTCAAAGAGGTTGGCGTTGTTTCACAGATATTACCGTTCAACCCACGGATCGGGGGGATGATGTTCAGCGACATAGGCCTCACCCCTTCCATGTTCATAGACCGTGGCCTGATATTCGATAGGCTGCCAGTGGATTGCACGTGCATCATAAAGGACGACATCATAGCCTCCGCCTTCTCTAGCTTTATGGCCGGCATGTCGGAGAGGGTGGCATATGTAGGTCTAGAAGGATTTTTCAAAAGGATAAGGGAGGCTTGTGCCGGCGAGCATCCCAAGAGATTCATATATGCGTATTGGTCCCATTTTGACACGCTCTGTCACCTCTATGGTGTCGACAATGAAGCGACCCATGCGCACTTCAGGGAGATAGATGATGGCCTCAGGTCACTCTACGAAGACCTTTCGGGCAGCGACACGTGCATAATTGTCACTGCCGACCATGGGCAGCTTGACGTGACGGATGAGACGACGGTCCAGCTGTCGGACCATCCCAGTATACTTAATTGCATGACGCTGCCCATATGCGGGGAGGCCAGGGCGGCATTCTGTTACGTCAGACCCCGTCTTGCCAATAGCTTTGAGAGATATGTTGAAGATGAGCTCGGTGAGTACTGTGCGCTTCTCAAGGGCCATGAGATGATCGAAGAAGGCTTCTTTGGGTCTGGAGAACCTAATCCAAGGCTTTTTGACAGGGTCGGCGACTATGTTCTCATGATGAAGGATAACTACGTGATCAGGGATAGGCTTCTTGGTGAAAGGGAACATGTGCTCAAGGGGTATCATGGGGGTCTCGACAGCGAAGAGCTCTATGTCCCATTGCTCTACCTGACCTAAAAGAAGTGGACGAGCCCATCATAGGCAAAATATATGCCAAAGACCACAAGTATCGCGACCGATACAAGGGTGAGGGCCCTCTCCGCTTTCCTGCCGAGCGTTCTGGACGATTTATTTGACATCAGCGAGACGAATTCGAGCCACACCATGTCACACATCTCATGTATGATGATGAACATCACGAGACCGATGATCCCGAAGGCGATCGATTGCAGGATAAGATGGAAACCGATTGTCAGCCACCAGATGATGAAGTAGGGATTGAGGGAGCTCATCAGCAGTCCTGAGATTATTCCCTTCGTAGGCCTTGTACGCTCCTCTGATGAGTATTCGGAGTAGGCGAAGTAGAGCAGCACGATGCCCCCGACAAGTCCGATGGCCGCCTTGATGTCGTTGGTGATCACAACATTTCCGAACAGGAACAGGGCGAGTATTATTGGGATTTCAACGCTTGCGTGTCCCAGGGATATGAAGAATCCGGCAAACTTGTTGTTCTTTCCCTCGGCCATGGTCACTGCAAGCAGTGGTCCTGGCGCCAGGACCCCGCTTAGTGATATCAAGAATACGCTGGCCATAAATGCCAAGAACTCCATGGACACCTCAAGATGCTTTCTTCTTATATTTTTTTCTATGGGTGCCGATTCAACGGCCCGGATTCATTGCATCAAAACAGAAAAATATATAAGTGTCTTAATTTATTCGGAATACCGAATACGCCTTTTATTTATAAAGACCTAATCTCAGGGACCATACATGAACGAATCAATGCCGCTTAGCATGACCAAAGAGGGAAAAAAGTGCGAGATCCTAGAGGTCAACGCCGGCAGGGGCCTTTCCAGGAGGCTGGCAGAGCTCGGATTCGTCAAAGGATCAACGGTCACGGTCACACGCTCTGAAGCAGGGGCCATGATCGTGTTCATCAACGGGCAGAGATTCGCGCTGAGCCGTGGCATAGCAATGAAGATATCTGTGAGATGTCAGTAGTTTTGGTATTCTGGAATTATTTCGTCCGACCGAAAACTATATATATCATTCGGTATACCGAATATAATAAGGTAAACAGAACAAGGAGCTAGGCAAGATGCGTTGCACCAAGATGATTCACGATATCCCATTGAGCAATATTCCAGAAGGCGAGATATGTGAGGTGGACCATATATCTGCCGGCAGGGGATTGGCCAGGAGACTGGCGGAGCTCGGATTCCTGGCGGGGACAAGACTTACCGTCAACAGGTCTGAGGGCGGCAGCATGATAGTATGCGTCAACGGACAGAGATTCGCGCTGAGCCGTGGCATAGCGAGCAAGATAAGCATCAAATGATTCTAGGTTGGAACTTATGGAGAATGACAACATCACGATAGCCTTGGCTGGTAATCCGAACGTTGGCAAGACCACGCTTTTCAACTCCCTCACGGGGACCAGGCAGCATGTTGGTAACTGGCCTGGTGTGACCGTGGAGAAGAAGGTCGGCACTGCGAGACACAAGGGCAGGGACATCACGATAGTGGACCTTCCGGGGACATACAGCCTCAGTGCTTACTCGCTGGACGAGCTTGTCACGCGAGACTATATAATCAAGGGCCGTCCTGACGCCGTGATACACATCCTGGATGCATCCAATCTGGAAAGGAATCTTTATCTCACCATACAGTTGCTTGAACTGGACGTCAACGTCGTTCTTGCCCTCAACATGTACGACATCGTCAAGAACAGGGGCGACACCATCGATGTGGAAATGCTTTCGAAGAATCTTGGCGTTCCCGTTGTCGAAACGGTCGCAAGCACCGGCGAGGGCATCGAGGAACTGATAGACGCGGCATTGCGCCTTCCCAAGGAAGGCATCGAGAGGTACAGGCCGTTCTACGGGGAAGACCTTGAGGAAAGGATATCGAAGGTCATGGACGTGCTTGGTGGGGACGACAAGGTAACGCCCCGCTTCCCTAGGCGCTGGCTTGCCATAAAGGTGCTCGAGGAGGACAAGGAGGTCCTCAAGCTTCTGGAGGGAAGCGAGGTCGAACCGAAGCTGAAGCGTTACATGGACGGCGTTGGACAGAACACGGAACTGGAGCTTGTGAACAGGAGGTACGAGAACGTCCGATGCGTCATGTCTGGATCATGCAAGCTTTCCGACGGGGGCATGGACCCCTCAGACATGCTTGACAAGGTGGTCACCAACAAGTACCTTGGAATACCCATATTCCTCGCCATGATGTGGGCCGCCTTCGAGATGACGTTCAAGGTGGCCGAACCCTTCACGATAATGATAGACAAATTCTTCAGCTGGCTCATGGTGCTGATAACGGAGAACGTGGGCAATGGGACGATAGCGTCGCTTCTTGGGGACGGCATCATAGGCGGCGTAGGTTCCGTGCTCGTGTTCGTGCCAAACATATTCCTCCTTTTCCTGATAATATCGCTGCTCGAGGACAGCGGTTACCTCGCCAGGGCCGCCTTTGTCATGGACAAGGTCATGTCCAGGATAGGTCTTCACGGCAAGTCCTTCATACCGCTACTCATCGGCTTCGGTTGCAGTGTGCCGGCCATCATGGCATGCCGCTCCATCGAGGACAACAAGGACCGCATAATAACGATCCTCTCAACGCCTTTCATCACGTGTGGCGCACGCTTCCCGGTATATGTGCTGTTCGCCGGTGCCTTCTTTGCCGATTCGGAGGGCACTGTGGTCTTCTCCATGTACCTCTTGAGCATATTGATGGCCATAGTCTCCGTGATACTCCTGAGGAGGTTCATATTCAAGGGCGAGAAATCGCCTTTCATACTGGAGATCCCGCCATACAGGATGCCGACCATGAGGTCGGCATTGCTCCACATGTGGGACAGGGGCAAGATGTACCTCAAGAAGGCGGGGACGATAATATTCCTTGGCGCCATAATAATATGGGTCCTGGCGTCATTCCCGCCAGGTGTGGAATACGGCAGCGGCGACAGCTTTGTGGGGATGATAGGCAAGGTACTCGAACCCCTCATAAGTCCGTTGGGCTTTGACTGGAAGATAGCCGTGGCCCTGACACTGGGTTTCGTCGCAAAGGAGATAGTGGTTGGCTCCCTTGGAACGTTATATGGCACGGGCGAGAACGACGACCTGCTCAGGGACCAGTTGAGGAACGACCCCAGCATGACACCCCTGACCTCGTTGGGCGTCATGATATTCACGCTCATATACGTACCGTGCCTGGCCACGGTGGCGATAATCAGGAAGGAGACGAATTCCTGGAAGTGGACATTGTTCTCCATCCTTTACAGCATGTCTTTGGCATGGGTCATAACGTTTGTAGTATATCGCGTAGGTCTGCTTTTGGGTTATTAGGTGATGTCATGAATACTGAAATAAGGAGAAAGTCAATATACTCTGCCGGCGTTGGCGGCGTGTACCTATCATTCGGTCTTGTCCAGTTCGTCTTCTCACTGGGGGTCGGGACATCTTCACTGCGATACCTCAACATCGATGACAACATCTTCGGAGGATTCATAATGGCGCTCATAGGGGTGGTATTCATCTTCGCCCTTGAGAGGATGAGGAGGGACGATGTTGAGGGCACCGCGTTCCAGTTCTCGGGCATATTCCTGTCGTTGCTCTTTGCCGGGATCAATCTGTTGATACTTGGCGCCGATCTTTTAAGCGCGGCCCTTGAGGGCGGATCTTTGGAACTGCTCGGGAGCATCAGCCCGATAATATACCTCGGCGTGCTCTCACTTGCCGGGCTGATGCTGTGGAAGGATGAGTTCTCGTTAAACAGGCTGAGCAGAGCGGGGGCATGATGAAATATTGAGAAAACTATAATAATAGAAGGTATAATAAAATAATTCGTTCATGCGAATAGTGTTTGGTGTTGCGAATGCCTACCATAAAAACAGAGGAGTATATAGAGGTCATATACGAAATTGTGGAAAAGAAGGGTTATGCTAGGGTGAAGGATGTCGCCCTGATGCTTGATGTCGGCCTTTCAACAGTCTCTGAAATGTTCCAGAAGCTCAGTAATGAGGACTATATCAATTATGAGAAGTACAGCGGCGTCACCCTCACCGAAAAAGGCGAGAAGCTGGCAAAGCTTCTGGAGAGGAGGCATGGCACCATAAAGAGCTTCCTTAAGCTGTTGGGCCTTCCCGAGGACCTTGCGGACAAGGAGGCGTGCACACTGGAACACGTCATGGAGAAAGAGACCATAGAACGCCTCACATGTTTTGTGGATTTCATCGATTCCATCGAGAATCCCCCCTGGCTGGAGAGATTCAAGGTATACTGCGCCACAGGCGAACTGATAGAATGCCCAAACAAGGACTGTTCAAGGTGTGATTGATCCTTTTTATATCAGTCCTTGGCCCTGATGATTATCTTCTTTGGATTGGTGATCCCGAGCAGGGGTGTGTGGTCGACCATCTTCCCGATCACATTGACCGCCGATGCGGGCCTGGGCCTCTCGTCGACAGATATCGGGGTGCGCCCGAAGAAGATGCACAGCACATCGCCCGGCGGCCAGAAACCGATGTCGCCGGCCTCGAGATCCTCTGTCGGATTCTCGTCCCCTATGTGGAAGGGGACCTTGAAGTAGAACTCCCCTCCCCAGCTCACAGGACTCCCTTTTATTGGAAGGGATTCAAGTAGCATCTTGGCAGTATCCGGGCTCTTGTCGTCATAGATGTACCCCTCGAATGTCTGACCGTCTATCTCTATCTCTATATCGTTTCTCATGCAATACCGCCTATCCACTCGTGTATGTCGTTTATCAATCCCTCATCAACATGCCCTTCGATGTAATATTCCGTCCCGATAGACCTATCCTCCCCGTACATCATAAGATGGTTTAGGCCGGGATATGAGATGAACGTGGCGTTCTCCTTGCCACTGAGGCCATACTCCCACAGTTGGAAGTCCTCCATCGTCACCTGATAGTCCCTCTCTCCCTGAACCACCAATATGGGTGTATCAAGCCCCCTTGCGACTTCCACCTGATCATAGGTCGAGAGGTCCTCCCAATAGGCCCTCGCGGCGCCCAGCACTATCTCTCCTTCGCCGATGTCAAGCTCAGATATCCTCAATGCCATCTCCGTCACTTGTTCTATGGTCGCCATCTCCCCATCATCTATCACGCCATCGTAGTTGCTGATATACCATATCTGCTCGACAATTAGCTCCTCAAGCGCCCTGGCATTTCCGGACATGACCACTATGCCCGCCAACTCGTCGGTCATGGAGGCTATCCGCGGTGCCATCATGCCCCCAAGACTGTGCCCTATGACGTATATGCTCTCCGGATCAACACCTTCCACTGCCTTGAGGGTCTCTATTGCGGCAAGGGCGTCGTATACCGTCTCCTCCATGACAGTGAATCCCAATATCTCGTTGATCCCTATGGAGTAAGCATACGTCCTCTTGTCATACCTCAACACTGCAACGCCCTGGCTTGCGAGGCCGGTCGCGATGTCCTTGAACGGCTTGTTGGGCCCAATGGTCTCGTCCATGTCATTTGCCCCAGACCCATGCACAAGGACGACCCCCGGGAACGGACCGTCCCCCAAAGGCATGGTTAATATGCCCGACAGCACGTAATCTCCTGATACCATCTCCACCTCCACTTCCGTGTAGGCGCTTTGATCTGCATATGGCGGAAGCTCGTAACCTGAGACTTCTGAGATCCAGAATCCGGATATCATGCAATCGCTGTCGTACACTATCCTCAGGACCCCGCTCTCGCCCTTTGAAAAGGCATAGGTCATGTCCACGATGGTGTATTCGCCGTCATTCTCTATGGAGATGTCTTCAATATCCCCTGGCTCTCCGTAGGTCTCAACGACCTCTGACCACAATGACTCTAGCTCCTCCAGTGATATCTCCCCCTTCATGTCCTCATCGAACGAATTGAAGAACTTCTCGTATTGTCCGGATGAGAGATATCCGGCATGTTCCTTTGCCATATCCTCAAGGTCAACTTGTCTCTCGCCACCTATGCAGCCCGATATCAGCGAGAGCAATACTATCAGGAATACCATCGGTCTTGAAAACTTCTGTTCCATGGTCTATTCTCCCTCATGATTCAACATCTTTTCATTATTCGTTATTTTATAAAATTAATAAGGAGTAACCTTTTTATATTTCTCCATGTTCGGAGTCTTAAGCAACATCTTGATTATTTTCTGTGATAGGTATGGCATATTTGAAGCTAATATCCTATGAGGATGCACTGAAGACCCTTCTTGAAGAAACTGAAACCGTCGAAGGGAGCGAAGGGGCAATGTTGGACAATGCCCTGGGTAGGGTGGCCATTGCTGACATCGCATCGCCCATCGATGTCCCCTCTTACCGAAAGTCTCAGATGGACGGATACGCGATCGTCTCCTCCGATTCATTCAAGGCAAGTGAGGACTCTCCTGTTCAGTTGGAGGTCATCGAGGAGATCGATGCGGGCGACATACCTTCCAAGATTGTCAGTTCGGGAATGTGCTCTTATGTTGCCACCGGCGCGGCGGTTCCAGAGGGTGCGGATTCTGTGGTGATGATAGAGGACGTGATCCGTGATGGCGAGAAGATACTGTTTTCAAGGTCCACGGCCCCCGGCGAGAACGTGATGCAAACGGGATTCGATGTCCAGAGGGGGGCCATGATAATGAGGAAGGGGGAGCGGGTAACATCGAGAAAGGCCGCTGCGCTCTCTGGCATGGGCATCACAGAGCTGGAGGTACGTAGGATGCCACGGATAGCAGTGATATCGACAGGCAGCGAGATAGTGCTTCCTGGAGAGCGCTACGGGCCTGTGAACACATACGATGTGAACGGCCGATATCTTACGAGCGAATGCAGAAGGCTCGGGTGCGATGTGGACTTTCTGGGCATAGCTGCGGATAACAGGAAGGCCCTCATTGAGAAGCTGGACCTGGCCAAGCTATACGATCTGGTTCTCGTTTCCGCTGGCGTCTCCAAGGGCGTGAAGGACCTTATGGAGAAGACGGTCTCGGAGTTTGGTGAAATAATCCTCCATGGCATAAACATCAAACCTGGAAAACCGACCCTTGCATCAAGATGCGGCGGGACGCTCATGATAGGCCTTCCGGGACATCCAACCTCATGTGTCATGATATTCAAGATGTTGGTGGAACCCTTGGTCCACAAGATGTGCGGCTCTGAACACCATTTTAAGAAAAGAAAGATGAAGTTGTTGAAGCGCGTGGTCGCCACGAAGGGCAGAATGCAATTTCTTCCCATCAGGGTCAGCGATGATGGCGTTGTCCCCGTTTTCAGGGGCAGTGGGGCCATAACGAGCTTTCTCAACGCCGACGGCATAGCGATAATAGATGAGAACACGGAGTATCTAGACCCTGGAGAACTGTTGGAAGTTGTCTTGCTGGATGATTGACATGAACGCCCCTAACGGAATCCCCATAAGGAACATAAGAATATCGTTGACGAAGAGGTGCAATCTAAAGTGCTTCTATTGCCACAGGGAAGGGGAGCTCATCCCGAAGGGCGTGCCCAGGGAGATCACAGTTGAAGAGATAGAGAACCTTTTGGAGGTGTCAAGGGAACTTGGGATCGACAAGGTGAGGTTCACCGGGGGAGAACCCTTGGTCAGGAAGGACATAATTGAGGTGGTGGAAGCCGCCTCAAGGCACATGGATGACGTCTCCCTCTCGACCAACGGCACGCTACTGGCACCCATAGCCAAGGACCTCAAGGATGCGGGCCTTGACAGGATAAACGTTACCCTAAATTCACTAAAACCTGATATATTCAGTTCGATGGTGGGGGCAGACGCCCTCTCCGATGCCGTTGACGGGGTGGAGAAGGCGTATGAGGCAGGCATAAATCCTATCAAAATAAACATGGTCGTGGTAAAGAGGAACTGCGGCGAGATACCGGACATGATATCCTATCTGAGGCCAGGGATGATACTCCAGCTCATCGAACTGATAGCTTCAAAGGACGGGGAGGCCGATTCGTTCTATCTGGAGAATCATGTTGATTTTGGCCCGATCGAAAAATACTTGGAAGAACATGCCGAAAGGATCGAGGTCAGACAGAAGCACAAGAGGAAGAGATACTGCCTCCCACAGGTCGTCGAGATCGTCAGGTCCATGCACAACTCAACGTTCTGCCAGCATTGCAACAGCATAAGGGTCACGAGCGAAGGAAAGGTCAAGAAATGCCTGTTTAACAATGATCTTAAGATAATAGACGATTTCAGTGACAAGGATTCGATAAGGCGCGTGATGGAGTCAACCATAATGGAAAAGAGGCCGTATTGGTGATCTCATGAAGGTCTTAGTGCGATACTTTGCCAGGATGAAAGAACTTTTTTTGAACGATTCTGAGATATTCGCCATTCAGGAGGGTGCCGACCTACGTTCACTTTTATTAATGATAGAACAGAAGTATTCATTGGCATTGGATGATTATCCACTATTCTTTTCAGTGAATCATGAGTATAGTGGATTGGACAGGCGATTGAAGGAGGGAGACGAGATAGCGATCCTCTATCCTCCCAGCGGTGGTTGAATGATCAAGGTCCAGAGGGAAGACTTCGATATCGAAGCGAACATCGATTCGATCAGTGACAGTTCCTGCGGGGCAGTGGTGTCGTTCATCGGGACCGTAAAATCCCCCGTGAAGGGAGGGAACGTAACTGCGTTGGAACTTGAGGCCTATGGCGAGATGGCGGTCAGGGAACTGGAGAAGATAGAGGTTGAGGCGAGGCAGCGGTTCGCGATAAGGGACCTGTTGGTCATCCATAGGATAGGCAGGCTCGAGGTGGGGGACAGGATAGTCCACATATGCGTCTCCTCCGAGGGAAGGGACGCCGCCTTCGACGCATCGAGATTTGTATTGGAAAAAATAAAGGAATGTGTTCCCCTGTTCAAAAAGGAACACACTGACAAGGGAGAATATTGGCATGGATAAAATGTTCACACACGTGTCCGGCAAGGGGGTCGGGATGGTCGACATATCAAACAAGGAAAGGACCAAGAGGGCGGCCGTGGCCGAAGGGTCCATACGCCTTGGTCCCAAGACCCTTTCGTTGATAGAGAGCGATGGTATCAGGAAGGGAAACGTATTAGCAACGGCACAGTTGGCAGGCATAATGTCCGCGAAGAGAACATCGGAGCTGATCCCCCTTTGCCACCAGATCCCTCTCGACAGCATAGACCTGGATCTCAAGATACAAAAAGATGGCATATTGGCGACCTGCAGGGTTGTTACCACATATGGCACGGGGGTGGAGATGGAGGCCCTGATGGGTGTGTCACAGGCACTTCTCACCATATGGGACATGGTAAAGGCCGTCGAAAAGGACGAGGACGGGCAGTACCCCTCAACGAGGATCGATGATATCCGCGTCATCAGTAAGGAGAAATGAAAATGTCGGTCCATGAGCATAAGAGCGGGGCACCTAAAAAGATAACGTTCTCCGTGATAACCGTGTCTGACAGATGTTCCCGGGGTGAGTCCGAGGACCTCTCAGGCAACTACATAGTCGAGGAACTGTCGAGGGCAAACACCCTTTTGGGAAGATATGTCGTCCCTGATGAGATGACCGATATCTCGTCCGCTGTGAAAAAGGCTGCGGGGGAATCGGACTGCGTCGTTCTCACGGGCGGCACAGGTGTCGCACGAAGGGATGTTACCATCGAGTCCGTTAGACCTCTGTTGGACAAGGAGATCGTGGGTTTTGGCGAGCTTTTCAGAAGACTGAGCCATGACGAGGTCGGAACGGCATCGATCATGAGCGGCGCGATGGGGGGCGTCATGGGTGGCAGCGTCGTGTTCTGTCTTCCGGGAAGCCTGCCGGCAGTGCGATTGGGAATGGGCATAATAATGTCCGAGGCCCACCATATCATAAAACACCTGAGGGATTAGATGAGGGAGTTCAAGAATCTTGTACCATATGCCGAGGCCCTTGAGATGACATACCCCTACGCTCCAACCCTGGTCAGGGAAGACCTCCCACTTGAAGCATCGTTGGACAGGGTGTTGGCGGAGGACCAGACCTCGCCCATAGATTCCCCCCCGTTCGACAGGGCGGCAATGGACGGTTACGCTGTCATCGCAGAGGACACCTTCGCTGTCAGGGAAGGCGCCTGTGCGAAGTTGGAGGTGATCGATGACATCACTGCAGGCGAGGTGTCTGAGATGGAGGTGACGTCCGGCAAGGCGGTCGGCATAATGACCGGCGCGAAGATGCCAAAGGGGGCCAATGCCGTCGTCATTCAGGAGCTCGTCAAGAGAGATGGGTCATCCCTCGAGGTATACACCAAGGTGCCGCCGCTCAAGAACGTTTCCCTAAGGGGGGAGGACGTAAAGGCAGGAGACCTCGTGTTTGAGATGGGGACCAGGCTTTCTCCGGAACAGTTGGCGGTCCTCCGTTCTTTGGGCGTGCGCTCCGTCGGCGTCATGAGGCGGCCAAAGGTCTCGGTAATCGTGACAGGCAACGAGTTCGCCAAAGAGGTGGCGGATGGGAAGATATTCGAATCCAATTCCCTGATGCTCTCGAAGCTTCTGGAATCGGCAAATTGCGACATAGGGCATGTGTCTGTCGTCAATGATGACAAGGATTCCATAATTTCCGCGCTGGCAAGGGCAGCCGATTCGGATTTCATCATGGTCACCGGAGGCAGTTCGTTCGGCAAAAAGGACATGTCAAGCATAATATTCGAAGACTTTGTATTCCACGGTGTGACGACAAAACCAGGACGTCCCCTCGGCTTCGTAATCTGGGAAGGAAAACCGGTCTATGTCATGTCCGGATATCCTGTTGCCGCATTCGTCCAGTTCTATATGTTTGTCATCCCTTTCCTTGAAAAGACGATGGGGACGCGATATTTAAGGAAGGTGAAGATGGTAATGTCCACAGACCTCCCCTCCCAGTTGGGAAGGACGGAGTTCGTCCGTTGCAGGATCAAGGAAGGAATGGTGGAGCCGATCAGGAAGTCTGGCTCCAGCATGCTATCCTCTGTCGCAAACGCCGATGGATTCGTCCTTGTCGATGAGCTGACAGAAGGTCTTAACAAAGGTGATGTGATTGAGTTCAACTGTTTCGTCTGAACGATACGAAATGACGCCGATCGGCATCATACACACGGACTTCAAGAGCAAGAAGGGAATGCCAATACAGGCCAAGACAAGCCCAGATGGAAAGGGCAGGATAGAGCTGCTGGACCGATACGTCGACGGCATCTCCGACCTTGAGGGCTTCTCACATATCATACTTCTGTACGTCTTTCACCTTTCTGAGGGATATAGGCTCAAGGTCAAGCCTTTCCTGGACGATGAGAAGAGGGGCCTTTTCGCCACAAGGGCCCCAAACAGGCCGAACAACATAGGACTCTCCGTTGTCAAGCTTGAAGGGATAAGGGGCAATATAATCAGCATCAGCGGGACAGACATGCTTGACGGCACCCCTCTCCTGGACATAAAACCGTATGTTCCACAAATGGACAACAGGGAAAATGCGAGGATAGGATGGCTGGAGCACAAGATCCACATGATGGAGAACACTTGCAACGATGGAAGATTCGGAGGTTGAATGATGAAGAGGTCAGAAGCCCTTCATAGAACATATGACATGTTGCTGGACATGTGCGACGAGAGAACGTTGTCATCAAGATTGAAGAAGATAATCGTCAGGCCCGAGTGGAACGTGCTGGTCGCCGAGGACGGCCTTTGCGGAATGGTGATAAACTTCTATGGCAAGTACTCTATCGAACCGGACAAGTCCCCCCAGGTGGACGAGTTCCGATCGGCGATAGGTCTTGGCCTGACCGATGTGGTGGACCGTTACATCGATGCAACCGACCCCAATCTCCGGTCATTGGCCGTATGTTCCCTCTCGTGCCTATCGCAGCCGTTCCTCAACGACGATTCTTCAAGGGAGCGGGGCCTGGGGGCCGTGGAGGACATAGTATCCCTCGTGAGGCCTGATGACAGGGTGGCGGTCGTTGGTTACGGGCTCATGGTCAACGTGCTCAAGAAGGTATGCAGAGAGGTCCACGTAACGGAGATGAGGCCGAGGCACTTCATAGACAGTATCGTGATAGACGGGGACACACATTATTATCCAGACGACGTTCACTTCCACTCGCATCTTGAGAACGAGGATGTGCTCGGTTCCAGCGATGTCGTCTTCATCACGGCATCAACGCTTGTCAACGGCACATTTGATGAGCTTTTGGGCTATTGTGGAAATACAAGGCTGTGCGGGATATACGGCCCCAGCGGTTCGATATTGCCAGACGCGCTTTTTGGCATGGGACTCGATTTCACACGGGCCTATGAGATAACGGACCCGGATGTTTTCGTGAGGGACGCCCTCGACTCGCCGGCGCTTGAATCATCTATAAAAAAACAACAGAAAAAGCACTGGATCCTAAGGTCATGATCTTTCCACGAACTCATAGCATGATAGGATGTCCATCCCAAAGTGAAGTATGTGCAGACCCAGCATCGCCCTACGGTATATGTGGCCGTTTATGTCCTTTTCCTTGGGGGACATCTTGTCACCGAGATTCTGCAGCACCTCCTTGTGCTTTCTCTCAAGCATCCTCTTTAATCTGAGCAATCTATGTTCATCTATATCATAGTTCTGCCCTTCGAGTATGCTCGTGTAGTTCACGAAGAAGATGCCGTAATACTTCTTGTAGAGCTTGAGAAGCTCGTCGTAGAATATGACATCGCTTATAAGTGCCCTTTGCTCGTCCCTGAGCTGGCACTCGAGCACGAATCTGTCCCTGACCCTGATTATGTCCTCGCGCTCATCCTCGAACTCCTTGAATCCCATATCCTCCGTTTCGATAAGTGTTATGTTAACAACCTCTCCTTATTTTTGGGCCTTAGACTGTTTAGGACTGTGTCATTTATTAATTGATTCCCGATAATCCTCATGTGACCCGCAGGTTGTGCCAAATGGTCCAAGACATAGTTAACCTTTTATTAACGCATTTCCGACTATGGATAATATGATGCCCGCAGGTAAAGACAGTGATATCGTATTCGCTACACATGGACTTTCAAGGTCATACGGGATGGTCAACGCGGTCAACGACCTGACGGTATCTGTTAGACGGGGATCGATAGGGCTCCTTGGTCCAAACGGTGCTGGAAAGAGCACCTTCATAAAGATGCTCATGGGACTCGTACGCCCCACAGGCGGCTCTTTCAAGATGTCTGCGATGCCCGGGTCGGGCACTTACCTGGACAAGGTCGGTTACATGCCCGAGCACGACTGCCTCCCGAACGACATGACAGCTGTGGGCCTGGTCTCCTACATGGGAAAACTTTCCGGACTCCCTTCCGAGGTCTCAATGGAGCGGACTCATGAGATACTCGACTTCGTAGGGATGGACGAATCCCGCTATAGGAAGATAAAGGGCTTCTCAACAGGCATGAAACAGAAGGTAAAGCTCTGCCAGTCGATGGTTCACGACCCGGATCTGGTGTTTTTCGACGAACCTACCAATGGCCTCGACCCTGAAGGGAGGAGAGAGATGCTGGACCTGATCAGGGATATTGCAAAGACCGGAAAGACCATAGTATTGAGCACGCATCTCCTGCCCGATGTGGAATACGTATGCGATGACGTCATGATCATGAACAACGGCGAACTGATACTCTACGATTCACTTGCAAATACCCTTGGGAGCAGGAATCTTGCAGTAAGGGTGAGAGGGGACCAGGAACGTTTCATAGACCATATGCGGAACATGGGATTCGGCGTCACCACTTCAGGACCCAACATCATCATAGAAGGGGGGGCGTCCTCAAGCGACGTCTTTGTCTCTGCAAGGGCATCCGATGTCCAGATCCGATACATCTCGTACCATTCCCGCACCCTGGAGGACATATTCCTTAAGCTTGTAGGTGGTGGAGGATGAACAGATTCTCTGCCAAGTACGGGCCCTGGAAGGGCCAAAGCACCACCTTCAGAAAGAGGATGTCCACGTTCATAACACATGAACTATCTTCCATACTCAGATCAAAATGGTCACTTCTTGTGCTCATAATCATCTATGCCCTGTTGGTAATGCCGCGCATTTTTGCAGCCATGAACCCGATCATCGGTTTCAGTCCCGAGTCATACTACAGCATGTTCAGCGAGATGCACCTTTTCATCTTTTTGTATGCCGCTGTTGTCGGTTCCGGGATAATAGCGAGCGATTTCAAGAACAAGAGCATCGTCCTGTACCTGACCAAGGGATATTCGAGGTTCGGTTACATTGTAGGCAAGTTCGCCATACTGTTCCTGGCATTCTCCCTAATCACAATACTGCCGTTCCTGATCATATACATAGTCGCCCTGATATCCTCTGACCTTTCATTCGCCGTCCTGAAGGACAACCTATGGTTGTTGGGTGCCGGCCTTGCGATGGGCACTGTTCTCACGCTCTTCCTATGTGCCCTGACCGCCGGGCTCTCAGCGCTGCTTGGTGATAGGCGCTATACCGGTGCGGCGCTATTTGCCGTCATGATCCTCTCGGGCATCGTTTCCGACATCCTCTTCTCGATCAACGGGAACGAGATGATGTGGATGGTGTCCTTGGGGGAGGACATATCCGTCATAGGCACTTACTTGTTCAGATTGGATGGCATCTATGGATTCAACAGGGCGTATCCGTTCATGATAATCGTTGCCATCTCATTGGTGATGGCCTATATCGTGTATCATTACATATACAGGAAGGAGCTGTCCACATGAAGGTCGTAGAGGCTGAGTCACTTTCGAAATGGTATGGGGAGGTCAATGGACTCAATAACTTCACCGCCACCATCGGAAATGGGATAACCGGGCTCGTGGGCCCGAACGGTGCGGGTAAGACAACATTGATCAGGCTCCTCACAGGCATCATAATGCAGGGAAAGGGCGAGCTAAAGGTGCTTGGGGAAACACCCTTCAACAATCCACGGCTCTCGTCCAGGATGGGTTACTGTCCAGACCATGAAAATCTTTACTTCAAGATGCGACCCTCAACGTTTCTCCATTACATGGCCCGCCTCAACGGTCTTGGAAAGAAGGAATGCGGGGAGAGGTCTGAGAAATGCCTTTCGATGGTTGGGCTTGCTGGTGTCGACAGACCTATAGGTACCTTCAGCAAGGGCATGAAACAGAGGATAAAGATCGCACAGGCGCTTCTTAACGAACCTGAGCTCCTTATACTTGATGAACCGTTCACTGGTGTGGACCCCGTTGTCAGGGCCAATCTTTTCGAGATAATCTCCAATCTTGCCAAGACCGGCATCGATGTTATCATCAGCAGCCATATCCTTTATGACATAGAACGACTTGCCAGCGAGGTGCTTCTCATGAACGACGGCAAGATGCTCCTGTCGGGCAGGATAGGGGACATCGTCGACATAGTGGATGAGAACACGCATTCCATGGTGATCAAATCCAATGAGTGTAGAAGGCTGGGTTCACTGCTTTTTGACAACGGCCTGGTGGACAATGTCGACATAAGGTCTCATGAGGAACTGTTGGTAAGGACCAGCAATCCCAATGAGCTCTACGACTTCCTGCCAAAGGCTGTCCTGGAAGAAGGCATAGGCATCGAGGCGCTGACCCCCGTCGACAACGATCTCCAATCAATATTTGACAGGGTGATGAGAAGATGAAGGGAGGGATGGGCGCAAATCTTGGAATGATGCAACTCACGCTAAGGCAAATGTTATATTCAAGGAAGTTCATCGTCCTGCTCGTCCTCACATGTCTGCCGATGCTTCTTGTGGTCTATGCCCTCATGCAGCCCGACATGTCGCAACCGTACCTCTTCCTAAGCGATTTCACATATATCCTTTACATACAGATCGTAATGGTCGTAGTAACGTTGGTCAATGCGACCTCGCTTATCAGGGATGAGATATCCAACAGGACAATCAGTTTTCTTGTTACCAGGTCTATTTCAAGGGGTAATATTGTGCTTTCACGCTATATCGCTCACATCCCTGTGAACTTCATACTTGTGGCCCTTCCAGTGACACTGTCTTACATCTATATAGGTGCAATGAGGGGAGGGATGTCTGCAAACCTGGACATCCTGGCAGGGTACATCCTGATGATACTTATCGGCGTCATGGTCTATGGCGCCTTTTTCTACATGCTGGGCATACTGGTGAGACACCCCCTGATGATTGGCCTCTTGTTCGCATTCCTCTGGGAGGTGCTCCTGACAAATATGCAGGGGAAGATACCATATATGACCATCATGTTCTACATCAGGTCAATCGGTTTCAGCATAATCGATACAAGCAGCATTCAGGAATCCCTGAGCATGATCTCTGCCAATTATTCAATAATGGCATTGTTTATCGTCATTGCATGCATATTGTTCATCGCCAGGAGAAGATTTACAAAGATGGATCTGATCTGATACATGCTTTGTACAGACCTTCCACATATTTGATGTTCGTCTAGAGATTTCCATGATTCTTAATATGTATTTTTCCTTATTTTTTGACATCAAGATGCATATAAAGTCAAGGTCATGGGCGCGCCCAATCTCGATGATTTTTATTCAAAACCAGACTACTGCATAAAAGCGCACATGATGGCCCGTGAAATGTACAAATGGGACCAACCTCCATTTGTCATGGACCCTGGCTACCTAACTGAAATTTGGGGCGGAAAGGCCATGCGCTTGGCATGGGTTGCGAGCTTCCGCCGCCGTCCCCTCCGTCAAATGTGTTCGGCATGGTCAAGGCAGCAGAGGAATATGGAAGACGCTGATCTTCCTTTATCTTTTTATATTCATATCTATCTTTTTTACCTATGAGACGATTGGGAATAATCTCTTGCCAGGTGTTCGAATGGGAACTGGCCCACATTCTCGACAAGAGGCGCGACATAGACAACATATATATCTTAAACACGCCTGAGAACAAGGGGTTTGCCCAATGCCTGAACAATCACAAGGCAAAGCTCATCAGGGACCCCTACTTTCTGCCAAGGCTCTCGAGGACCTTGGATGTATTGGTCAACATACTGCCCATAGGTCTTCATATAGACATCGACGAGCTTGAGTACGAATGCAACGAAAACATCAACACCTTCAAGGAATGTGCCTCAAGGGTCCTTCTTCTCTATGGTCTCTGTGGCAATGCCCTGAAGAACATCATCCACAGAGAGGATGTCGATCTCCTTTATCCCCGTGACAGCGAAGGGCTTGTCGACGACTGCATATGCTCCATCTTGGGCAGGGAGCGGTATTTCGAGGAACTTAAGCGAAATGGCAGCTTCTTCATGATACCCGGAATGGTGAATCATCGCGATGGCATGGTGGGGCGTATAGAGGAAAGGGTGTCAAGGGCATACTCAGACGAGGACACCAAGTTGCTGCTCCAGGTCAATGAGTATGAGAGGGCGCTCATAGTCGAGGAGGGCATAGAGACGGACGACTACCTCAGAAGGGCCCACCTCTTGGCGAATAATTTTGGGCTTGCGATTGAGAGGACTGCCGGCGACCTCTCCCTTTTGGAAGATACCATCGATAATGCGCTTTCCTCGATGGATTAAATTTTAATATGCACCTTGACATTAATTCATAATGCCCCAGTCATACAGGATACTCCATGTGGAGGACGACAATGAATACTTCGAGCTCTTCAAGACCCAGATGCAGAGGATCAATGGCAAAGAAGGGTGGGGTAGTCTGGAGTTTGTCAATGTCGCGTCCCTGGACGATGCCTTGGAACTGTTTGAGAATGGATCTTTTGACCTTATCATCAGTGATTATCAGGTATTGAAGGGAAATGGCATAGACTTTCTAAAGAACGTAAGGGAGAGGGACCTTTCTATCCCCTTCATTTTCCTTACCTCGCAGGGTGATGAACAGATTGCGAGGGATGCTTTCATACACGGGGCGAACGATTATTTTTCAAAGCAGGTGGGATTGGCAAGTTATGAGAAGATATTCAATGCCATGAGGTCCCAAGTAGACCTGTACAATTCAAGGAGAAGAGAATCTGAGGTTAACAGGAAGCTTTACCAGAACGAGGAGCTATTGATCAATCTTTTCGAGTCAATATCCGATTTCCTCTACTACAAGGACCCCGAGGGGCGATATGAGATCGTCAACAAGGCGTTCGAAGAGGCTGTCGGACTTAAGAAGATGGACATCATTGGCAGAAGGGACGAGGATATATTTTCCAAAAAGGATGCCAAGATCCTTGGCGATGAAGGAAAGATGGTGATGGAATCCATGGAGCCCATGACATTCGAAAACAACATATCGCTGGGTGGCGGCCGGAATTATTACGAGATCCTTATGGTCCCCATTACAAATGGCCATGACAATAAGGTCAGATTGATGGGCATTGGCAGGAATATCACTAAAAGAAAGATGGTGGAGGAATCCCTTAGGAAAAGTGAACTATTGTATCGCACACTTACGGAAAACATACCAAACTGTTGTCTTGTGCTGTACAACAACGCCCTGGAGGTAGTTTTTGCAGGGGGTGATTCCTCCAATAACATGTTCAAGGACGTGAAGGACCCGGCCTCCGTCTTTTGGGAACTCTTCGAAGAGGATACCCTGATGGCGCTGGAATCCGGATTCACACGTGCCTTGCATGATGTCAAGCAATCTTTTGAGATAGTCCATGAGTCCAGAAACTTCGATGTCTACACCCTGCCGATAAAGAACTATGGGGGCCATGTCGAACTGGCCATGGCCATGATATATGACATCACGGAGAGAAAAAGGACCGAAAAGGAGCTTATCGATCAAAGAAAGGAACTTTCCGACTATGCCCATATCGTATCCCACAACCTAAAGAACCAACTGATAACCATCAACGCCTATGCCCAGCTCATACTGGAGGGGGACGAGGACAGTCCCATCTTTGCCAAGAGCCTGATGAAGACGGTGAAGAAGGTCAACGAGTACATATCTGGACAGTTGAAGCTTGCGGAGGCTGGAAGGAACATAGGGGATCTCAGGGAAGTGGACCTCAATCAGCTGGTCAACAGGATAGGCAAGAACTTCCTGATAGAGATAAAGGGAAATGATCTCCCGACGATAATGGGGGACCCCAAGAACATAGAGGAGGTATTTATCAATCTTGTCTCAAATTCCTTCAAACACGGGAAGGCTGACAAGGTCTCGATATATTCTCAAATTGATGGCGAATGGAACAGGATAGTCTTTGAGGACAATGGTGTGGGCATTCCCGATCAATACGTTGATGATATCTTCAATCTGGGATTTTCCACAGACGGCACCGGTTTCGGACTTGCCATAGTGAAAAAGATCATAGAATCACATGGCGGCAGCATAAGGCTCCTGCCGTCGAATGGCACGGGCGCATCCTTTGAGATACTTTTCCCGCTAAGCAATTCCTAGCCATTGGCTTTCCATCTTTCCTATTATGGACCTTGCCCAAAGGAAGGATAGCATCCCGCTCAACAGATTGGCCACGACTATGCTCGACCATATCCCCAAAAGGCCATAATCCATGACTATTCCCAACATGTATGCCGCCGGAACGGTGAATATCACTGTTCTCAGAAGGGTCACGCTCAGGCCGTTGATGCCTTTCCCTATCCCATTGAAGAAGGATGATGAGAACATGCTCAGGGAGGCGACAGGGAGATATATGCACACCACCCTAAGAAATGTCACGAGGCCTTCGTATATCCTGGCCGCCCCGTCCCCCTGGGTGAAAAGCATTGCTATGTACGGCGCCAGGAGATATACTGCCAGGGCTATCAGGGACTCAAAGACAATACCCAAGCGCAGTGAATATAGATACGTCTCCTTCAGTTTTCCGTATTGTTTTGCCCCAAAGGTTGCCCCGGTCACCGTCGAGACCCCCATGGCCATCCCGATCAACGGCAGTGTTGCCATGTTGGTGACACGCCATCCCGTGCTGAGGATCGCCACGCCGTCGGTTCCGCCAACGCTCAGGACTATGCCGTTGAGAAGGAACATGTACACGGAGAAGGAAACGGTCTGGAACGATGCGGGAATGCCCACCTTGAAGATGTCCAAGGACACGTCTTTGGATATTGAACGTTGCCGCAGGTCTATATCGGCGTACGATTGCCTTTTTGCAACCAACCAATAATGAGCCATGATGCAGCTTGAAAGATAGGATATCACCGTGGCCCAGGCGGCGCCGGCTATCCCCATGTCCAACTGATAGATGAATATGGGGTCCAGGACCATGTTCAGACATGTCCCCAGCAGCATTGCGAACATGGACCTCTTTGCATCGCCTTGATTCCTTAGCACGGCGTTAGAGAGGTCAGAGAGAAATATTATCAAGGTCCCGGCAAACATGACACGTGCATACGAAAGGGTCTGGGGAAGGATATCGTCAGCCCCGAGATACTGGAACATATTGTCTGAAAAGACCAACAACGGCGCCGAATATGCCAGGGATACTACTATCGCGAAGATGTAGGAATGGCTCAGTATGTTGCCTGCGCCCTTTCTGTCCTCAGCACCTATGCGTCTCGCCAGGGCAACACCGCCCCCAACACTGATTGCGGAGGAGATTGCCAATGTAAGGTAGTAAAATGGATAGAACAAACCAACCGCGGAGAGTGCGTCCGCCCCAAGCCCCGATACCCATATGGCATCGACGAGATTGTAGACGGTGTTGGCGACCATGGCGATTATCATCGGTATGGAGATATTCAGTATTGCCTTTTTCGGGTCTGATAGCAACTTATCCCTGCTGTGGTAATACTTCTCCATGCTCGCACCTGCCACGCTATGGACCGATCGTCTCTTCGAAACATTTCATTAGGATGTTCATGTTTCCATCTGTCCGTTCCATTGGGAGCTCCACATCGGTCGAGGCCTTTCGGGCGAGATCCATATCGACATCTTCCCAAAGGCCATGGTCTATGACCATCGTTCTGCGATATCCCGCATACTCCAACATCATCTTCATCCCCTCCATGTCGCCATCCCGGTTCCCCATCAGGCCCGCCATGTCCTTCCAATGAAGGGCGAATCCCGGAATGAAGAACAAGCTTCCAAGATTCTTCAGCTGTTTTAGGTATTCCTTCCTGCCTAGGACAGAACAGATGCAGTCGTCGACTATCTCTCCTTCGTCCCTTGGCGCTATCAGTTCTATGTCCTCCCTGTTGAACACCCTTTTCGAGGCGTCCCCGCAGAGGCCGTAGAGCATCATTACCTTGTCACAATGTTCCTTTAGAGCGTCTATGGACCTTGACCTTTTCTCTATGAGGTCGTCGATGTCTACATGCAGTCCTATGGGCAGTATCTCCAATAGGACGTCCGTTCCCTCACCCTTGGGCAGGCCCCCTATATCATCGATGAAATTGAGCTTCCTTTTCTTGAGCATGGACGAGAATTCCATGTTCTCTTTCGTTGGCCTTGCGTATACCCTGTCTATCGATCCGTTTTTCTCCAACAGGAACGCAAGCTCCTTCTCGAACACCTGACAGGCAATGATGCCCACCCTCTTCATGAAAAAACATGATGTCCTTGGTATATAAGTTTGAGCTTGTATTATCATAATAGCACATATGATAATATATAAGGAAATTAAAAGGTGGACCAGCACCCCCGACAATTGGGTTAAGGTGCTACGTTCAGTACGAACACCTCTTTTTTCAGGTGCTGGTCCGTGCAACGATCTCCTACATAGGGCCTTTCGGTGTATGCAGTTCCAAACCACCGAAGTGATTTGAGAGACCCATGTGATCGACGTTCCAGAACAGTACACTGAATTCCTGTTCCTTTGCTCCCACATGTTTGTTGCAATATAATATACACATCATTCCTATATAAATTTATTTTGACAAAAAGAAATTGATATTGATACATTATGTATCAGTTCTAACCATTAAAATGTAAAAAATAAGATATATTATAAAATAATAAAAAATATTATCATATCTAATCAATGGAACATAATCAGTTTTGATAATTTTTCAGGTATATTGTCTATTTTTTCTTGGATATGTTTCTTTTTGGCTTCTGAACATTCGCCAATGAATAACCCAAGGTCCTTGAATTCCTTGATGGGATGATTGGATATGTCTTGTATCGTTTTCTCATAGAGCTTATCTATCTGCAGGCATTCCTCGATAAACTTGAGCTCAATATCCTTCATGTTCAAAACGACCTGTTGCACCTTTTTGAGTAGTGGATTCTCCAATTTGTCCACAAGTTCTTTCCTTAGCAGCGCATCGTAGATGAATCTCCTGTACCAGGTGATGTTGTCCCTGTTCGTCATGATCGTTTTATTTCCGCTCTTGTAGTCCTTGATGTACTTGTCATATTGCTGTGCAAGCAGGATTGCATCTGAGAAGATCCTTTTCTCCTCAGAGTTAAGATCAAGTTCCATGGTATCTATAATATCGTTTGGAGACACTTCGTTAAAATATTCGGCATGCTGCAATTTCATATTACCACTTCTACTATAATTCCAACTGACCACTAATAACTTTTTTTCTTTATAAGGGCTTTGATGTGGAAAGAAGAAAAAGGGGAATTATATCCCCCTCAGTGTTCCAAAGAAGACCTGCCAGGCCAAAAGTGATTTGGAGACAAGACTGAGCACAATATACATCTTTTCCCCATAGTAGTAGTCTTTCCAGCGTCCGACACCCTTGTATTGCAGTGCCATATTGACCGCGAAGCTCATGAAGAATGTGAAGAGGGAGACAAATATATAGTATACGAAGTCTGGCACGCCACCGCCGTCTCCGCCCGCACCGGCCAGGTACATCGCTATCACTATCCAAGGCGCTGATCCGGCGATGCATCCGAATATGTAAGCGGTCCAGCTTACCTTTTCCCTGTCTTGATTGTATAGTTCCATCATCAGTCCAAAGAGGTTCATCGTGCCGTTTATCATGAAGATGGGTATGAGTGCTGCAATGTCGTAGATGCCGGTCAACATTGCAATAACGACTATCATTATGGAGGAACTAAGGGCATACTCGTACCAACGGAGATAGTTTATATGTCTCTTTAGATTTTTCACATACCATTCAAATCCGATAGTTGAGAGGTAGAAGTGACATACTGCGGATATCAGTAGAAATAATGCAATCAACGGCCCGAGGGGAACTGAAACCATATCTTCCATGACGGTTTCCAGAGATTGCGTTTCGACAAAGAATTTGACATAGAAACTCTTTATGGGCAGTGAATAACCGTTGCTCAAGTATAATATCAATAAGGACTGTACAAGGTGCAGACAACCCATGAAAAGATTGAAGTTCTTTAAACCTTTGAAGGTCTTTTCATCATCTTTTGTTGTCATGTGTTACATTATATGTCTTATTGATATTCTTATATTTATCTAGATATATTGTTTTTTTCATACATTTTTTCTATTTTTTTCGACGTGTTCTTCAATATTGAACTTTCTTTTTAGATCATTGGGTTCATATATCTCACTTTTCCAAAGACAAGTTCCTTTTTCCATCACAAATATGTTAAAGCCTGCATTATAGATACATATTTGCATAAATAAGGTGAAAGACCATGGATGTAATGGAAGCCATAAGGAAAAGAAGAAGTGTTAGGAAGTATTCAAATAGAAGGGTGGATGATGAGACGGTAGGCGTTTTACTCGAGGCCGCGAGACTTGCACCTTCTGCCAGAAACATACAGAACAGGAAATATGTCGTTTTAGACAATATAGATGATGAGGTGGCGGATGCATGCAATGGCCAATCATGGGTATCCACAGCCCCCTTGATGATGATGGGCTTGATAGACCCTACTGTCAACAAATGGGCCGAGACCGACATGGCCATCGCCTTTGAACAGGTAGTCCTGGAGGCTGTTGAACTGGGTCTTGGGACCTGTTGGATCGGCGCCTTTGATGAAGGGAAGATAAAAAGGATAATAGGCGCACCTGAGAACATGAGGGTATATGCACTATTGTCAATTGGTTATCCAGAAACGAATCCTTCCCAGATGACCAGCAAAAAGCCTATCGATGAAATATGGTCCAAGGACAAGTACAAGTGGTAATCAGAACTCAAGTCTCGTCTTATTGCCGCAGATGGGACAGGATGCCAGCACGTTAAGTTCCTCGTTCTTATCCTTTTTTTGATCATATTCATCCAAAAGGTCAGTATCGGGCGTGAATTCATGGCTGCATCTGGGACATTTGACCTTTTTGCCGATATCGCAACTTTCTCCTTTTTTCATCGTTTCACCAGAACTACATTATCTCTCTATAGGTACTATATACACCTTTGTGAACATTATATTTATATTTTTTCTAATTGAGATATATGCCATGAGAGAAAGGGATTATGATGTGAAGAAGAAAAAACTCATCGAGAATCTGGCATGGGCCGCCTTCGTGCTTTTGATCGGCATTATCCTGTTGGTGCCCGGGGACACACCCGAGGGCACATGGTATCTTTTCATCGGATTGATACTCGTCTGCATGAACATCGGGAAATATATCCTTGGAGTGCCAATAAGCACCCTGACCTTGGGGGGCGGACTGGTCCTGTCCATAGCAGGTCTAACAGATTATGCAGGTCTTGACCTTTCCCTTGGCCCGATAGTGCTGATAATAATAGCCCTCCTCATTGCCATCAGGACCATCCATAGTTATCAGGGAAAGTGATGGAATGGCAACAAGGGAATTCGATATAGAACTGGACAAGGCCAGTGTCAAGAGGATCCTTACGACCAGTAGTGGAAAAGGTCTTGACGATACGATCGACAACGTGCTGGAGACATGCATGGAAACTGCGCATCCCATCGCAGCATATGAAACGTCCGACATCAAAGTTCTTGATGACGACAGGCTCCTGATAGGCGGTGAGGAGTTCACTAGCAATTTCCTCAGAAGGTGCCTAGGACAAAAGGAGAAGGTCCATCCCTTTGTAATGACCCTGGGAAAAAAGACCGATGAGGCACTTTATGGGCAATCAGATGTCCTGTCACAATACATACTTGACGTTCTCTACAATCTTGTCCTGGTCAAGATGGAAAGGGGGTTGAGGTCGCAGATAGGCAATGAATATTCATACGCCCACATCTCAAAACTGAGCCCGGGGTCGCTTGACTATTGGCCCCTACAGCAACAGCTGCCTCTTTTTAATCTGCTTTCAGAGGGAATAAAACAGATTGATGTTGAGTTGGACAAGAACTGTATCATGCATCCATCAAAATCCATATCAGGGATCATATTCCAAACGAGAATACCTTTCAGTTCCTGTATATTCTGTTCGATGGAGGGGTGCCCCGGCAGGGAGCAACCATACCAAATAGAAAAATCGGAATATTATCTTGGAAAGATTTAGTTGGAACTCTATTGGCGTGAACGGCGAGGCTTTGACATCTTACTTTATCTCTTCATAATATTCGTTCATTATCTGTTGAAGCTCTCCCATCATCTTGTTGATCTCAGAGTTCATTTTTCGTATTTCAACGAGATATTCGTTCATCGTCTTCTCATATAGTTCCATGTTGGTCTTGTATATCTTCAACCTCTCAGCCAATAGCTTGATTTTCTCTTCCATCATTTATGTTATGTCGTTTATACTAATTAAATCTAATCTCCGTTACCTTTCCACTATGCTGGCTGTCCGCACCAAAACCCCACAATAAGAGCTGCATTCCATATTGGAAAAGTGATTTTTGTTATAAATATTGTCCTTAAATATATAATAATAATGAATTATATTTACATATTTTTCTATTTAATAAAATTAATTTAATTAATTTAGATTTATCAGAATATATATAACATAGACACAACTATTTTATGAACATAAAAGTGTTAAACTCATAAAATATATCCTTTTCTATACATATTTTATGTCAAGAAAACTATTTATAGCATCGAGTGGTATGTAATTATGTCAGCAACACAAGGGAGCGAAGGAATGGATTCAGTCTACCATTCCGGAACACAGAACTTGTGGGTTTCAAGATT
>Ga0116164_10000072_pt1 | contig 95125 bp, 87 predicted proteins | sample AD_UKC109_MetaG_FD_89888 | JGI IMG/M metagenome (GOLD analysis project Ga0116164, IMG submission 89888) | Active sludge microbial communities of municipal wastewater-treating anaerobic digesters from Hong Kong - AD_UKC109_MetaG | ecosystem: Engineered > Bioreactor > Anaerobic > Digestate... | reverse complement strand
GGCAGACGACCCATTGAAACGATTGAAGAGGGTAAAGCGATAAAAGAATCATTGACAAAAGAAGCAGCATAAAACTACAAACCAAAGAGAAACTGACTGTCCGGGAAGAGGTTAATTTTTACAAGTAAAAAAGGGCACAGCTGTCCCTATTCTCTCTATTTTCTTATTTTCCCTATTTTCCCAAGGCCAACGATTTGCTCAGCAGTAGACAGGGTAATACTGAATTTCAGCTTGGCACAAACTCCCCGCCCTATCTATTTTCTGAAGCTATTCGTTATGAGATGATTCATTTTTCTCCTCAGCTTTCCATTCATCAAGTACACGCTGACCGTCAGTGCCGAGTGTTGCAAGCATTTCATATATGGTAGGGTTGTCTCTATTGTATTTGGAAACTTGGCGCATTTTTTTGACAAGTTCAGAATCATCCCAGGGGCTGCGACGATACCAGGCGAGAACTAAAAGCGCGTCTGAAATGTAACTCGCGTTATTTTCATTATTTTTTTGAGTAAACAAATAGTCACAGTCCCCCCAGATTTCAGGGGGAAAAGTGTCGCGTTGCAACAATGGCTGAGTAGATAACGCCCAACCCGCAAAACGATGCAACCACGTGGCAGAGTCCGTTTCGCACCATAACTTGAATAGAGCCTGAATTACTTCAGGTTTTGGAGGTTCAGGTATTTTTGTTAATCTATTAATGCCTAGCCAAACCAATGCCCAAGAAGCAGCTAACACGAGCGGTGGATCCTCCAGTGAGAGAAGATTGCCGATAGCGTCTCGTAATGGTATAGCCTGTTGACCTAGAAGAGTAGTTTTTTTATAGTTATGAGCTGTATGTGTAAATGATATGTCCATTAAATGAAAAGCCGATAGCGCTTGTTTAATACGGTCTCCTGATTTTAAGCATTCATTTAGTTTTTTCTCTACGCCAGCATCAAATTGATTTAAGGGGTTTTGAAATACTTTTCCCGCGATTTGAACCATTGCTTGAAGGTAATAATCCCACTCAGAATTCATTCCAAAATAGGCTTCGGAAACTGTCTCCTCAAAAACTTTTGCGAATTTACCGCGCAGTTGGCTCGAATAATAAATCTCTGATAGGAATTCGGCCTTATTTGCAGATTTCCCAGGCCTAGTGTACCTAGCCGCCACCAAGATGGCGTCCTTCAGACTTGACGGTGTAATCAGAACCTCATCAAGGAGGCATTGACGTAGCGGAACTACCGCCGATATTTTCGTATCATAATCTTCACTCGTAATTGAATTTTCATGTGAAGGTACAACAGATGTAAGCCGTTTAATCAGTGGCTCAGCTTTACGCCCCGCAATAACCGCGGCTAATGGAATAACCTCTCTCCAGCGTTCTTCTTCAAAATGTGGAGCCAACAAATCAACCAAGCTTTGGCCATTGTTACGTCCTGGATATTGTTCTTCAACCAGTCCCCTAGCCGCAAGATATTCCTGAAACGTTAGGTGGCGGAACTCATAGACCGGTTGAAGTTCTTCATCAACTTTTTCATGCCCTGTTTGCATCAGTAAGCTACTACGGTACTCAATACGCTCGATAAATTCTGCCGGGCTTATGCGAGTAAACTGCAATTCCTCTTGCATCTCATCTCGAGCATCCTGAAGAAGGTTGAGCAATCTTTTACGTCCTATTTGTTGTACTCCTTCATTCATCATAACGCATGCCACATATGATAATTGTGCGAGGGTTTCATCCAGGTCCATTGGAGCAAAACCTTCGGTGTTCCATGTGTAAATCAGCACTCTCACAGCTTCACGGTAGAGTGATACGCGGCGGGTCGGTAATTCACCAATACATCGTCGCACTACCAATAGCGTCGTCAGCATCAACGGGTTTTCAGCAAGTACGCGAATCCGCTCGTTTTGCCAGATGGTATCTGATAGTTCTCTGGCCTCTGCTCGAATGGCTTCGCTATCCCCAACTACTTCTACATGCCAATTCTCACACAGTTTCTGTACCGCTTGTTCATCAAAAGGTGATAAAGTGACTTGCTCGCATATACTGGCGATTACACCGGCCACATGGCGATATCCAGCTTCGCGTGAGGTTACGACCATGCCTACTTGCGGAAACATGGCTAAAAAAGTGCGCAGATGTCCAGCAAATGTCGTCCGCGCGCCCTGATCGGAAATTTCATCTAGACCATCGACCAGCAGTAATACACGTCCGGTTTGTAATGCTTCATCAATTTGGCTGCGAAACATTGAAATTTGCTCGCTACTCATTGCTGCATGTTGTGGTAAATCGTCAAGAAGTTCACGGATCGGCCGATGAGCTCGGTCACGCAATTCGCGACAGCGCAGAATAAGGGGTATCCAATCCTTATCTGGAAGCCCATCATCAGATTCACTTAGTCTACTCGGTTCTGCATATGCGACCGCTATCCGCTTCAGAAGTGTACTCTTGCCACCTCCAGGCTTTGCGAGTAAAGAAAATCGTGAATGCTTGCTGAGAAATTCACCGGCTAAAAAAGTTGATTCATTATTTGTTCTATCCTCATTAAATATAACTTTCAATGGAACAAACAATCTTTCTAGTTTCATGCGAAATGTGCTGAGGTCAGCGTCAGCGGGTAAACCATCAAGCTGAATATCACCAAACTCAGTGACAACCCATTGACGATAACGCGATAGTGTCTCCTTTGCCAGTACCTCCTGATCTTTGTAAGTAGTTGGTGGTGCCAGATACTCTAATTTTTGCAGTGGCCCTTTGCACTTGCGGTCTGCGGCAACAATTACATTGGCAACGACCGAGGCTAATGGAGTGCCATCAGCATGAATAAGCGCAAAGTGTGTTCGTTGCTTGCCCTTCGAATAATATATGGCCCAGACATACCCCAATTCATGTCCAAGCAACTCTATACTATCTACAACGATGTCCTTCAGCTCCTGATAGGCCGCACAACGACCAGCCTGTTCAATTGCATTCACATGATCAATGAGAATGCGGATACGGGATAATTCCTCGATTACTCGCTTTCCGTCCAATAAAATATTGCGTGTCTGCTCGTCGGTATCCTGTTCTTGCTCTATCCCGGTCTCTTTAAATCCATTGAGTGATACAAAATAGCCTATAACGGGAGTCGTCTTTTGCTTGCTGCGTTCCCGTGTGACTACACCAAAGAACTTGTTTAATTCAGCCCCACCAATTTTTTCTGCGTGGGCCTTGCATTCTGCGACTAATCGTCTCGGTTCAAGGCGATGTATTCCCTGAATATCAATCTCGCGACCTGATTTGTGTACATCGAATTGAAGATCATCGTAGCCCAGAGCAAAAAACAGATCCCCAGTTAGACGTGTGAATAGGTCTCCGCGTTCATTGTTAGTTGAAGCAAGCAGTCGTAGTTTTGTTGGAGTTATCATTTGTCCCTTCCAAATATTTTTGTTCTTAGTGCTCATAACCATTACATGTTAAGAAATAAATCAGTACTATTACCTATCGATACGTTGTTTCTTGATTCTAATCTTGCATTGATATAGCCAGATCCGTCTGTACCGAATGCGGGAAGGGTGTGGCTGAATCTGGTATTCACTCCATCTGCGGTGGAGCGGACTATGTATTAAACGGAAAACTATCAGTATCTTCAACTATACACCAATATTGCGGATCAAATTCTTTGTTGACGCCTTCCGCGCTATCGGTATAACGTGTGTTCACGGATGAGATGCTTGGAATTGTTGGGGGGAATTATGGTAAATGTGGCATAAAATGTCAAGTATAAGTAATCTCATAAAGATTTTTTACCAACGATGATCAATTAGCCTGTTCTCAGAGGACAGGGCATCAAAGGAATACCAAGCCCGCCGGATTTTCAGCGGACGCGGCCGGCAGGGATATGAGAGAAGAGGGCACCCTGGATACGATATCATCGAGTTTCGACATACTGCAGAAGAAGTTTCCCGGGTATGAGGATCGCCCGCAGCAGCGCGAGATGGCCCGCGAGATCTTGGATTCTTTCACGGAGCACGGAAACCTGCTCATCGAGGCCGGAACGGGTGTCGGGAAGTCGTTTGCCTATCTGATCCCCGCCATGCTGTCGGGCGAGAAGACTATTGTCTCAACCTCGTCCCTGGCCCTCCAGGATCAGCTGGTGAAGAAGGATCTCGTCTTTCTGAACAAGGCGCTGCCTCAGAAGGTGGCGTTCGGCATACTCAAGGGGAAGAACAACTATGTGTGCCTGAAGCGGGAGAGGGAATACGCCGGAAGCGGCAAGTCGTATATACGGTTTCGCAAATGGCTGTCGGAGACGGGGACGGGCGAAAAGAGCGATATTTCCTTCACGCCGAAGTTCTGGCCGGAGGTCTGCGGCGATTCCCAGGATTGCGGGGGCCAGAACTGCCCCTTCTACGGACGCTGTTTTTACTACAAACACTACCGCACGCTCTACGCCAAGGACATCCTCGTCGTCAACCACCACCTGCTGGTGTACGATCTGCTGTCGGATTTCAGCCTTCTGCCGTTCCACCGGCAGTTGATCATCGATGAGGCACCCGATATCGAGGATGTCATATCCACGGTCCTCGGCAGCGCCCTGACCTATTCGAGAACGGCGTGGCTCCTCTACCGGCTCCGGGGGTTGAAGGTGATCACCGATCATCTCTTCCCGCTGGTGGAATCCTTTTTCAAGAAGAGCGATGTGCCGCCCTGGGCGGTCTGTCCCGTGCCCGTCGCCCTGACGGAACGGCTGAAACAGCTGCGGGAGGGTCTCGCCCTGGACACGACGGTCTCGGCGCTGGAGGAGCGGAAGAAGAACACGGTCGATGAGGAGCTTCGGGACCGGATCGAGACGACCGTCGGGTACATCCGGTCTTTCGAGGCGGACATGGATGATTTCATACGCCAGGGCGAAGGAGACAAGGTGTACTACGCGGAGAAGACGAAGGGCGGCGTGGAGCTGAAGAGCAGCCTCGTGGAGTCGGGGATTGCCTTCGAACATCTGACGCGCGGCTACAGAAGCGTTATCATGACGTCTGCCACACTGACCTCGGGCGAAAACTTTTCCTTCCTGAAGAACCGGCTCCATATCGAAGACTTCGGTGAAAGGATTATCGGGTCCCCCTTCGATTTCCGGACCCAGGCGCTGCTCTATATCGACAGGGATCTGCCGAAACCGGACACCGAAAACGGCGGCCCCTTCGAGAAGGAGAGCCTCAAGGTCATCGAGAGGCTTATCGAGGCGTCACGCGGCAGAGCTCTGGTGCTCTTTACCTCGTACCGGAACCTCGATTTTGTCGCTGAAAATCTGGAGACGTTGTATCCCGTCAAGCGACAGGGAGAGATGCCGCCGGCGAAACTGATCAAGTGGTTCAGGGATACGCCCGGCTCCGTGCTGCTGGCGACGGCCACCTTCTGGCAGGGGATCGACATCAAGGGAGATGATCTCAGTCTGGTGATCATCGTCAGGCTGCCCTTCAGCTCGCCGGGCGATCCGGTCTACCAGGAACGGTGCAACCGGCTGGGGGGCAGGTGGTTTCACGATCTCGCCCTTCCTCACGCCACCCTGTCCCTGCGGCAGGGGTTCGGCAGGCTCATCAGGGGGCGTGACGAATACGGGGTGGTCGCCATACTGGACACGCGCCTTGTCAGAAGTTCGTACGGCCGGTATATAGTCTCGTCGCTGCCGCCCGCAGGAATAACCCACGACATAGGGGATGTGGAGGCCTTTTTTACCGCACACGAATAACAGAAAAGGGAGGGATACAAGGGATGTTTGATTATCTGCTGACGGAAGAACAGATCAAGATCAGGGATGAGGCACGCGACCTTGTCAGATGGGTCCCCAAAGAGATGATTCTCGACATGGACAGGGATGTGATCAAGTTCCCGAAAGAGTTTCTCCGAGAGGCTGGTCGCAGGAATCTTCTGGGGTGCCGCTACCCGAAAAAGTGGGGAGGCCGTGACATGAACTGGGTGACGACCTGCATGATCATGGAAGAGATCGGGACACTCGGGTATGAATTCGCCTGCGTCTTCGGCGTGGGGGCGGAACTGGTCTGCGATGCCATTGTCCTGCACGGCACCGACCAACAGAAGGAGAAGTACGTCAAACCACTCCTGAAGGGCGACCTGTTTGCCGCGGAGTGCCTCACCGAACCGAGAGGCGGGTCCGATTTCTTCGGGGCCACCACCATCGCCGAGGACAGGGGCGATCATTTTCTCCTGAACGGCCAGAAGCGCTTCATCGTCGGCGGAGAGGGCGCGGATTTCTTTCTCCTCTACGCGAGGACCAATCCGGATGCCGCCCGGCCGCAGGATGCCCTGTCGGCGCTGATCGTGGATCGCGGCCCCGGCGTGGAGACCAAATACCAGTACGGTCTCATGGGATGCCGGGGTGGAGGGACGGCGCGCCTCATATTCAAGGACGTCAAGGTGCCGAAGGAGAATGTGGTCGGAAAGATCCACGGGGGCTACGATGTGTTCAATACCATGATGATCCCGGAGCGGCTCGGCACGGCCGTCATGACCATAGGGGCGGCCCAGCCCGCCGTCGACATCGCCACGAACTACACGGCGCGCCGCAAGGCATTCGGACAGATTATCGCGCGGTTCGAGGGGGTGAGCTTTCAGGTGGCCGAGGCGGTCATGCTCCTGGACGCGGCCCGGGCCATGGGGTACGCGACGGCGCGCGCCGTGGATGCCGGAGTCGAGATGCACCGTGTCCGCCGCATGGTTTCCCAATCGAAGAAGTTCATCACGGAATCATGCCAGAAGGCCATCCACAACGCCATGCAGGTTGTGGGGGGGATCGGTTACACGAACATATTCCCCATAGAGCGCATCTACCGGGATGTGCGTCTCGCCTCGATCTGGACGGGTACCAGCGAGGTCATGTCCATGGTTGTGGCGCACGAGTGGTACCGGGAATTTCTGATGAGCAAACAGGCGACCCGGGCGCGTGATTTCGAGGCAGACGCCGAAGAGGCCGATGCCCTGGACGAAAAGATATACGAGTAGAGGCATGAACCAAGAGGGGCCGGACTGGAAGAGAAAGACTCTTTGAGTACCGGCCCCTGATTTCAGAAACTTCATCCCTATTTTGCCAGGAAACCTCCGTCGTTGACCAGAACGTGGCCGGTTATGTAGGACGAGGCTTCGGAGGCGAGAAAGACGGCGACCCCCTTCATTTCGTCGATATCCCCGATCTTCCGCAGGGGGATCATGTTCATGGTCATGTCCAGAGCCGCCTTGAATTCGGGCTTTTCGATGTACGCCATCATGTCCGTCCGGAAGAAGCCGGGCGCGATGGCATTGACCCGGATCTTGTAGGGCGCCAGTTTCACGGCGAGGTTCATGGTCAGCAGGTTTATGGCCGCCTTGGTTGAGTTGTAGGCCACGGCCGGATGGGCGATCTCCTCGGACCCCCTGAAGGCCATCACCGACGAGATGTTGATGATGTTCCCCCCGCCCTGCTCCTTCATCATGTTCGCCACCTTCTGGGTGAGTATCCAGGTGCCCCGGACGTTGACGTTGAATATCTGGTCCCACTTCTCCAGGGGAAATTTCAGCGTGGGGGCTCCCCAGGTAGCGCCCGCGTTGTTGACGAGGATGTCGATCCTCGGAAAGTTTTCATTCACCACGTCCAGGAGATGATCGATATCTTCTTCCTTGCTTATGTCGCACTGGACGGGGAGGGCCTTGACGCCGAACTCGTCCGCTATCTCCTTTGCCGTCGCTTCGAGATTGCCCATCTTGCGTGAGGTGATAATGATATGCGCCCCCGCTTCAGCTAGTCCGCTTGCGATAAACTTCCCTATGCCTCTTCCCCCCCCCGTAATCAGCGCGATCTTCCCGTCCAGCTTGAACAGATCCTCTAACTTCATGGTTCCCTCCTGTTGTGTATTATTTTACGGACATTCTTGCCTTGAATGCCCGTCCGTCCGGACCGTATTCCAACAGTACATCGTTTTCGTCGAACCTTACCTTCGTCAGGGTTGATTGGATTTGTTTTCTGTTTGTGGATCGAATGACATCTTCAACCGTTTCGTATCTGGTCAGTTCCTCCATGGTGATGATGGTCGGAAGCACCATGTCGAATGTCTGCTCGTAGAACCGTTCGAGGGCCTTCTTCGGTGTTATCCAGACATGCCTGGTCAGCTCGATACCGTCGTGCTGAGCCTGCTGGTTTGTGGGAGCCTCGGCCACAAAGAATCGTACGTCGTAACGGATGGGAGAAGGGACGGGAGTTATCCAGTGGGAAAAGTAGTGCAGTCTGTCGGTGGCGAGGGTGAGCCCTTCGTCCCGTATGATATCGTAGAAATCGGCCTTCCCGTCGAGGAGAAGCCGGCGGTGGGCATAGAACTGTTCCCTGAAAGGTTCCGAATCGAGGGGAATGAGGGTGCCCTCAGGCGTGTATGCCAGCAGGAGGCCGACCTCTTCGAAGGTTTCACGAATCCCCGCGGTCCAAATCCCCAGAGCCTTTTCGGGCGATGAGATATCGTCCAGGATACGCAGAGCCTGCTCCCGGTCCATATCCGTGCAGAGATCCTCCCTTTCGGGCAGGCAGTCTTCCTCATCGAGACCACCGCCGGGAAACACGTACAGGCCCGGCACGAATGTGCTCTTGGGGCTTCTCTGAACCATCAATACTTCGAAATCTTTGTTGTCCGGGTCCGGACTGTTTCGCATGAGGATGATGGTGGCTGCGTCTTTTGGCTTTACCGGCATGGGCAGTGTTGTAATCCAATCGTCGGGTGATGTAAAGCAATTTATGATGAAGGCATGGATAGAGATCGTCCCGGAACGCTTAAATATTATACAGGTAAGTGGACTATCTGGTGAGTGAGGCGATGACCTCTATGTGTTTTGTCTGGGGGAACATATCCACGGGCTGCAGCTCTTCGAGAGTGAAGCCCCTCTCGATCAAATATCTAATGTCGCGTGCCTGGGTGGCGGGATTGCAGGAGATGTAGACGATCCGTTTTGGTTTCAGCGCGTCGATACGTTCGAGGGTCTTTTTCGCGCAGCCGGTTCGCGGCGGGTCTATGATCACGATATCCGGGCCGGTTTTTTCCTTGAGGAATCTTCCCATCGTGCTTTCCACAGCACCCTTATAGAAGCTGGCGTTGGTGATGCCGTATCGTCTGGCGTTGAGGATCGCGCAGTGGACGGCCATGCCGCTGATCTCGATACCGGACACCTTTTTGACACGGGGGGCGATGGAGAGCGAAAAGAGGCCGGAGCCGCAATAGCAGTCCAGGACGGTATCGGATCCTTTCGGATCGCACATGTCGATAACACGTTCTGTCAGTGTGTCTACCAGGTGAGTATTTCCCTGGAAGAAACCGTCGTTTGCAACCTGCAGCTCTCTTCCGCCCGCCGTTCGGGTAATGTATTTTCCGGGAGGGTAGGGTGTGTCGGACCAGAGGATGTATCGCGGGTGGTATGAGGGAACATTCCCGGAAGCGAACGGTTCCCGGAGCTTGCGGTATTCCGAATTGATGGATTCATCGACGATATCGCATCGTTCTATGTCAACCACCGTTCCACCTACGGTATCAATGAAGCCGAGATGAAGCTGCCCGTCGGCACCGAGGACGCAGTGGAATTCCGCCTTTCCCCTGTAGTGAAAGGGCTGAGGGGAAGATATGATGGTCTTCACCGGCGGAGAGGCGAACTTTCCGATTCTCTCGAAGGATTCCGCAACCTGCCGTTCCTTGATTTCAAGCTGGGACGTATAGGGCAGGTGTTGGTACTGGCATCCACCGCACAGGGTAACGTAAGGGCATACGGGTTCAATCCTGTTGGGCGACGGCGTGACGATAGCCTGTATCTCTCCGACACAGTAGTTCCTTTTTACCTCCACGATCTTCGCCTCGACGGTGTCTCCGGCAGCGGTAAAGGGGATGAAGACGACCATGTCATTAATACGACCCACCCCGTTGCCTCCGAAGGCCACAGCACTGATGGAGGTTGTAACGATGTCTCCTACATGTAATCCGGTATCCATAACGGCCTCTTATACCGCGCCTTGAAGGGAAAACAAACCTTTATTTTCTTTACAATCAGGGTAAATGTTGGTATTCCCTGCCTTCATTTCATTGTATACTATGGATACTATGCTGCCGGAAGAACACAAAGATATACACCGCATTACACAAGGTGACAGAGAGATCATCATCGTGGGTACGGCGCACGTTTCCCGGGACAGCGCCGACCTGGTGGATACGGTCATTACGGAGGAACGGCCCGATACCGTGTGCGTCGAACTGTGCCAGTCCCGCTACGATGCGATCACACAGAAGACCAACTGGGAGGAGATGGATATCCTGAAGATTATCCGCAGGAAGCAGACCTCTCTTTTGCTGTCTCAGCTCATCATGGCATCGTTCCAGAAGAAGCTTGCGGAGAAGTTCAACATCAATCCCGGCGAGGAGATGATACGCGCCATACACAAGGCGGAAGAGACGGGGGCTGAGATCGTACTGGGAGATCGCGATATCCGCACCACCATGAAGAGAACATGGCGAAAGATGCGATTTTTCAAGAAGCTGCGGTTTATGTTCGAGCTGATCTCATCCATCTTTATAAGCGAGGATATTACCGAGGAGGATATCGAAAAACTGAAGGACCGTGACGTCCTTGAGCTGGCCCTCGAGACGTTCGGCAAGGAACTGCCGGAGATCAAGACCACCCTGATCGACGAGAGGGACCAATTCCTGGCCCATTCGATTGCCGCGGCTCCCGGTAAAAAGATAGTCGCCGTTGTGGGCGCCGGTCACGTTCCCGGCATATTGGAGAACCTTGACAAAGACATAGACATTGCAGAGATTAACGAGGTACCACCCAAGGGCAGGGCAGGGCGGTATGTGGGATGGGGCATCTCTGTAGCCGTTATCGGTATCATAATCGGAGGGTTCTTTCATTCAGGCGGCGAGGCGAGCCTGAACATGATCAAATGGTGGGTTCTCGCGAACGGTATACTCGCGGCTCTCGGGGCAGCGGTAGTTCTGGCTCATCCGCTCACGATCATCGCTTCCTTTGTTGCCGCTCCGCTGACGTCGATCAATCCCATGATAGCGGCCGGGTGGGTTGCGGGACTGACGGAGGCTGTTCTGAGAAAGCCCCAGGTTAAGGATTTCATGGATCTGAGGACGGATATATCGTCGGTAAAAGGATTCTGGCATAACAAGATTACCCGCATACTTCTCCTGATCGTCTTCGTCAATATAGGCAGCTCCATCGGTACCTTTGCCGCGATCCCGCTGATGATGAGATATCTGAACTAAGACATTCACAACGAGAGGATTGCCGTGCACCGCTCTGAGAAACAATCCATACTCTGCCCCAACTGCAGAAAACTGATCAATCGTGACGACCCGGTCTGTCCCTATTGCGGACTTACACGGCCCGGATCGGGATGGAAGAAGACCCTTCCCTCGAATCTGCTGGGCGGGCCCTATAATCTGATAACGATCATCATATATGTTAACGCGGCCTTTTTCCTGCTTTCCCTCTTATTGAATCCGAAGGGACTTGGCATGTCCTCCAACCCCCTTGCCTTTCTATCCCCCTCAAACAACAGTCTGTTGCTGCTGGGCGCGACGGGAACCATACCCATCGACCAGTTGCACCGATGGTGGACGCTCCTGTCGGCTTCCTACCTCCATGGTGGGTTGCTGCATATCGTCTTTAACATGCTGGCCCTGCGGCAACTGGGGCCCTTTGTGCTGCGTGAGTACGGATTCTATCGCTTTCTGGTGATCTATACCCTGACCGGAATAGCGGGATTTTACCTGTCATATGTTGCCGGTGTTCCCCTGACCATCGGGGCCTCCGCCAGTATCTGCGGTCTTATCGGTGCCACGCTCTATTACGGGAAGAGCAGGGGAGATATCTACGGACAGGCGATCTATAAACAGGTAATGGGGTGGGTCATCGGTCTGGTCCTGTTCGGCTTCATGATTCCGGGAATCAATAACTGGGGACACGCCGGCGGTATCGTCGCAGGCATCCTTCTGGGGCTTGTGCTGAGGTACAACGCGAAACAAAGCGAGAATCATTTCCATCGCCTGCTCGGGATCGGCTGTATACTCCTGACCGTCGGTGTTCTGTTGTGGGCGGTCATAGTATCAATCTATTACTCTCTTGCGTGAACGGGGATCTTCCATCGCGTACTACGGGATTGACACATGCGGGCTATTACCCTATATTTCTCAGGACAGACCTCTTACGATTCGGTGTACGCAACAATAGGGGGCTGAGGAATCAAGTGAAAGGAGAACCGAATGATAAAGAAAAATTACCGGATGCTGGTCGTGCTGATAGGGATCTTTCTTATTGCCGGCTGCTCGTTGCAGGTCGGTGACAGGGTAGCGGGCATTCAATCGGGAAAGTTTTTTTATACGGACGGAAATCTGGTCACCTATTACGATGTTTCCTTTGAGAAGGCGTGGAATGCCTGTGAACGAACCATACTGGACCTGAAGGCCTCGGATGCTGTGATGGTGAAGAAGATAGCGAAAGGAACGCTGGACGGTGTGTTGAAGGGCGAACCGATCCGCTTCTCCGTTGAGTATCTTGAAAAGAATCTGACGAAGGTATCGGTGCGGGTGGGGATCGCAGGGAACAACATCGCCTCGGAGATGATACAGCAAAAGATCAAGGGGTACCTCGAACAGCAGTAGACCGGTCGGAATACAATCGAACCTATGCAGAAAATCTCCGTCAAAAGAAAACCGTTCGTGATCGGGGTTATGGGGAGCCACTGGGATGATTCTTCTTCCACACATGACGCCTTCATGCTGGGAGAGGAGATAGCGAAACGTGGGCATGTCCTCCTGACCGGTGGAGGACCCGGCGTGATGAAGGCGGCCTCTGAAGGGGCCTGTCGAGCCGGTGGATTTGTCTTGGCCGTTCTCCCCAATGAAAGAAGCCGTCCCTTGGCCGCCTATCCCAATGAATTTGTCGATATCGCCGTCTATACCGGCATGGGTGACGCGAGGAACGTCATCAATGCGAAGACCCCTCACGTCATCATTGCACTCGATGGCGGACCCGGCACGGTATCCGAAATAGCGCTTGCATGCAAAGCCGGAACACCGGTGATAGCGCTGGGTGCCCCCCGTATCGAATTGTCCGGGGGGATTGCCGTCATACCGGTCGAAACGGCTGCCGAAGCCGTTAGGGAATTGGACAGAATAGTAGATCAGATTTCCGGAGAGTCCTCATGAAAGTCATACTGGCAGGGTATAACGTCGATTATGAAATAATACAGAAGTGCAGCTCGGCCTTGGAAGGTGAAGAATCTCTGACCCCTGAAACCGTCTCCGCCGCGTACGCCCGTATCAGCAGGAACCCTCTGCCGGTCAATGAACTGAGAGAGATCGCAAGGACCGAGGTCGAGAAGGCGAGGAAATCCAACCGCAGTATCGTTTTCGATATGGGGCATAGCTCCATTGCCGAACATGCCGTTTTCAATATCGATATCATAGGCGTGTCCCGTCTTGTCGTGGAGGAGATAGAAAAATTCCGTCTCTGCTCCTATACGGAAAAGTCACAGCGCTACATACGGTTGGAAGATGATTTTGTTGTCCCACGCGAAGTGAAGGAGTGCGGCCTGGAAGATCTGTTCGTCGGGACGGTGAGGAAACAGAACGGCTTATACCATGAGCTCTATTCCGGTCTGAAGGAATACATGTTCGAGAAACACAGGGATATGCTGTCCGAACCGGGAGGGCGCTCCACGGTGGATGGGTGGGCGAAGGAGGATGCACGGTACATCGTCTCTATGGCGACGCACGCCCAACTGGGCATGACCCTGAACGCGAGGAACCTTGAGCTGATGCTCAGGCGGTGCGCGGCGCATGTCCTGAACGAGGTGAACGAATACGGTAAGAAACTCTATGGCGTGACCGGAGATGTCGCACCTTCGTTGATCAGGTATACCGAGGCGACACCCTTTGATCTGACCGCACGGGCGGAACTGAGGGAGGAAGTTGATCGCTTGGTTGAGAAGAGGGATGACTGCACAGAGAGTCCGGCTGTCGCGAAAGAGGGGAATGTGACCCTTGTGCATGCCACACCGGACGGTGACGAGAGGATCGTCGCGGCCATACTGCACGCATCATCCGATCGTTCCCTGGCAGGGTGTCTGGCTGTCGCCCGTACGATGAGCCGGAAAGAAAAGGAGGGGATCATCCGAACCGCATGCCGCCACATGAAGCCATATGATCTGCCGCTCAGAGAATTTGAACATGCAGTCTTTTCATTCGAGGTCACGGTCAGCGCCTCCTGCTTTGCCCAGCTGAAACGGCACCGGATGGCCACTATCACCTGTCAGGGCTATGACCCGTCGCTCGGCGTGACTGTACCGGCTTCAATCCGTGAGATCGGGATGGAGAGACCTTTCATGGAGGTTATATCGGTGACGGAAGATGTGTATGACCGCATCAGAAAGGTATCGCCCCAGGCGGCGCCCTATATCCTTACCAATTCTCACAGGAAGCGGGTGGCGGTGACGGTGAATGCCAGAGAGTTGTACCATATCTCCCGCCTTCGCGAAGATATGCACGCACAGTGGGATATCAGGGAGACGGCCGAAAGAATGGTACGACTCGGCAAGAAAGCTATGCCGCTGACATTGATGCTGACCGGGGGCAAAGATGCCTTCAGAGCATAGCGGACAGCGGTAGCAGAGATCTTTTGCGGTAACATCATCTATCGATAAGAGGCTCACCTCCGCAGGGTTTTTCCTGCGGGGTGTAATGACTCTGCCCTATTTTACCCTCCTGAATCTCAGCACAAAGGCGGCGCCTTGCGGTTTATTGTCTTCCGCCCAGGCATATCCCCCGTATCTCTGCATGGCTTTCTGCACAACATGGAGGCCGATACCGGTATGACCCGTGTCTCCGTGTATAAATCCCTCTTCAAAGATCGTATTTTTTAGATCGTCGGGGATGCCGATACCGTTGTCTGCAATCCGCACATCGCACATATCTTTCTCTTCGCTGATGTCTATGGCGATACGGTCCGCCTTTCCATGTATGACGGCATTTCGTACGATATTGTCGACCACGGAACTTACTGAATCGTCGGCCATGACACGGGCTTTCCCCTGAATCTCGAAGTCTATAAAATCGTAATTCTTGATGATTTCATCTATGACATCGTTCAGATCGATGATCTTCAATTCCCTGTGAGCCGATATAAAGGTTTCAAGCCCCGCCATTCTTTGTATCAGCTTTATGCTTTTATCTGCATGGGAGGATATCTCTTCCAGGAATTCTTCTTCGGGTGATCTCTGATAGAGATTGATCGCGCTTTGAATGACTACCAGATCATTCGTTATATCGTGGCGGAGTATCTGGTTGATCAGGGCCAGGTGCTCCTGGTGAGATCGTATCTCCTCCTCGGCACGCTTACGTTCTGAGATGTCATTATAGATAGCGACGCCACCAATCATCCTGCCGTCGACCAGAATTACAGACCCTCCCGCGGTAACGTGTACGGGAGAACCGTCCTTCCGAAAGCGAACCGTTTCCCACGGAGGCAGAGGCTTTCCGCTCAGGATCGACATAGTGGCTCTCCTGGCTTCGTGCATGGTCTCGGCACTGCCGTAAGCCACCAGACCGTCGAGTTCTCTGCCGATCACCTCTTTCTGAGAATATCCGAACAAATTTTCTGCTCCGGGATTCCATCTAAGAACATGGTGAAAACGATCCAGGGCGATGATGGCGGAAGGAGCTGCCTCCAGCACTCCTTCAAGATACTGGAAACGCCGTTCAAGTTCTCTCTCCATCTCCTTGCGGTTTGTGACATCACGGGCAATGCCTCGGAAACCGGCCGGATCTCCTCTTTTATCCTTCATCAGGGAGACATTGATTTCAAGCGTTTTTCTACTCCCGTCTTTTCTGACTATTTCGTAATCTTTCACCTCATCGGCCCTCCCCGTCCGATAGGTTTCGTTGAATGTCCGGAATATCTTTGCAGCGGTGCTGGGAGAGGTATAGTCTCGATAGTTCAAGTCCATGAGTTCAACGGTTGAAAATCCTAAGATGCTGCGCATAGTCTCATTGAAAAACGTAAAGGTTCCGTCAAGATCAACCTCATAGTAGCCGTCTTCCATGCTTTCGATGATGGTTCGATATCTTTCTTCGCTTTCCTGCAGTTTTTCTTCGGCTTGCTTGTGCTCGGTGATGTCACGAATGTTTAATATGACTCCAACGGCCTGGCCATCGTCATCAAACATAAAATCTCCCAGGGCTTCCACCCATACATAGTGTCCATCCGCATGTTTTACTCTGTATTTTCCTTTAGCAGAAGTTGCGGTGGTGACGGCATTGACGAATATTGCCTGCACCCTTTCTATGTCTTCCGGATGTATTATCTCGAAAGAGGATCTGCCGAGCCATTCTTTCGGTTCATAACCGAGAATGTCTTTAAGGGAGGGAGCCGAATACTGTATGGACCCGTTCATGTCTACCATTAAAACCAGATCCTTCATGTTTTCCGTAATCAGGCGGAACATTTTCTGGCTTTCTTTCAGCTTTTCTTCCATCAACCTGCGTTCGGTGATATCAACTCCTATTCCGAAAAGATATTCGAAGATGCCCTGTTCGTTGAAGATCGACCTCCCGCGCCATTCGACAAGCAGCACACGACCGTCTTTGGTAAGCAGACGGTTCTCATTTACGGTCGGTTCATGACATGTTATCAGTTGTTGTAACACACCGGACATTCTTTCCCGGTCCGTCTCCGGCACAAATGAACGTATGTAGTCCTTGCCCGCCACATCATCCGCTGTGTACCCCAGGGAACTGAGCATAGAATCGTTCATCATGATTGTCTTTCCGTCACCGTCGATGGCAACAAAAAAGATGGGTGAAGCCTGGATGAGAGTGTTGCTGAAGGCCATTTCTCTGTGCAGTTTGGCTTCACTCTCCCGCAGACTTTTCCCCATGGCATATCTGCAGAGGGCCATCTTTACGACGGCCTGCAACTCCATGTCTTCGAAGGGCTTGAATAAGCAGCCGAAGGGCTTCGAACGTGAGATTTCTTCAAGTTTGGTGTCGCTTACGTGAGCGGTGACGTACACAACGGGGATGTCGAAGCGGCTACGGATCCGATTGGCCGCTTCCACGCCGTCCATCTCTCCGGAGAGGACAGTATCCATGAGGATCAAGTCAGGGGCCAGCTCCTGCGCCTTTCTGATTGCATCCTTTCCCGAAGAGGCAATGGCCGGCACATTGTACCCCAGGGATTCCAACTTGTACCTCATGTCCGAAGCTGTATCACACTCATCTACAACAATCAGTATTTTTGCTTTTTCATTCATCGGTTCTGTACACTGATGTCATTTCGGTCAGTAGGACCTCCGCAGACCGGTGTTCTGTCGGAACTGCGATCCTTTAGGACAGTATATCCGTGAGTGAAGAGATCATTATGCCTGCCATCACTACACTCTCTCATTGCCCACTGTCAATCCCTTATCTCCTATATCCTCCTTTTGTATTGTTGTTCACGCAAGATCATGGTGAATGATGTACCGGTACTCCTGTCGAGCTCTATCGTGCCGCCGAGCTGTTTGGTGAGCATATCCACCAGTTGCAGCCCGAAGGTCGAGGGATTGTGGTAATCGATCTCCTCGGGAAATCCGATACCGTCATCTGTGATGGTCAGCGTGTATCGTTCCGTTTCTTTGTCAAAATAAAGTCCTGCGGAAATGGTTCCCTCTCTGCCTTCGGGAAAGGCATGTTTCAAGGAGTTTGAGATAAGTTCACTGCTGATGAGCCCCAGGGGGATTGCCGTCTCGATATTAAAATAGACATCTTGTATCTGTGATGAAAATTGTATGACCCTTGTATCCACCCCGTAGGTCTGAAAGAGACGAATTGCCAGATCTTGCATGTAGTTATTGAAGTCGACCATAGACAAGTCTTCCGAAAGATACAGTTTTTCATGGACAAGGGCCAACGACCTGATCCGATCCTCGCAATTCCTGATCAGCGAGAGTGCCCTCTCATCATAGATATCTCTCGATTGGAGGGACAGGAGGCTCGATATTATCTGCATATTGTTTTTGACTCGGTGGTGGATCTCGGCAAGGAGAATCTCTTTCTCGCGCAGGGAGCGTCTCATCTTTTTTTCGGTCTCCTTACGGTCGGTGATGTCTACCAGAATACCTCTCATTCCCCTGACGCCGTTGTCTTGGATAATAGGACTGGCATATATAAGAATGGGGAAAGATCTACCGTCTTTTCTGAGGGCGGTATATTCGATGCCCTCTACCCGGTCTCCGTTCAATACCGTCCGAATATCTTTTCCACCTCTGTCGCGGTCATCAGGAACAACCATCTGAAGGGGATGAAGCCCTTTATCAAGATCCTCGCAGGTGTAGCCGAAGGCATCAAAGGCATTGTGATTGACAAATGTGAAGTTTCCCTCTTCGTCCGTTTCAAAGACTATCTGTGGTAACAGATCGGCTATCTCTCTGAATCTTTTTTCGCTCATGCGCAGGCTCTCCTCCGTCTCTTTGCGCCTGGCAATTTCTTTTTCCAGATCCAGCATCTTCTTTTCCAACTTGTTAACGAGGCGCTCGCTGTATAGTTTGAAGGCGTCTTTTTCCTCTTCCACCGTGGGTTTATCGGACGGTGCCCTGCCTTTCTCCATATCTCTGATAACGTCTTGTATGATCGCTATAAACTCTTTCGGTTCGGCAGGCTTTCGGATGAATCGGTCCGCCCCAAATTGGAAGGCCAGTTTTTCGTCTTGGGGGTCACTGTATGTAGCCGTGTAAAAGATAAAGGGGATACTTTTCAACCGGTCATCGTCCCTCCATTCACGGCATAGGGTAAAGCCATCCATGACCGGCATGAATATGTCCGAGATAATCATACCGGGCGGGGACTTCTTCGCCATCCTCAGGGCTTCTTCCCCGTTGATTGCTTCTTCGACTCTATGTCCATTGGACTCAAGGGTCTTTTTGAGTATCAGCCTTGAATCTTCACTGTCATCGGCGATTAGAATATGTGTCATAATCCTTCTCCCGTCATTTTCCGTATCTGATTAATGACTATGGTAGGATCAATGGGCTTTTCCAGATACCCGTTGCACCCCGCCTCAATCAGTCGCTCTCTGTCCCCGCTCATAGCGTAGGACGTAATGGCAATGACAGGAGTTTCGTTAATTGTTTCTGCCGTGCGGATAGTCTTGAGTACTTCCAGACCATCCATATCAGGGAGTTGGATGTCAAGGAGGATAAAATCGGGCTTTTCTCCCAGCGCAAGATCAATCCCCCTTTTGCCGTTTTCGGCCCTGATAGTGCAGTAGCCGTTTTTTTCCAGGATAAATGTAATGAGTTTCATGTTGTCGGCATTGTCTTCAATCACAAGTACCCTTTTCATATTTGCAGATCTCCTTTCATATCCCCTTCGGTATTCTCAGTATGAATGTACTCCCCTCTCCGTATGTACTTTCAACGGAGACCGATCCCTTGAGTTGTTCCGTTGCGATCTTCCTGGTCAAATACAGCCCCAATCCGGTGCCGGGGGTTCCGATCTTCAAATCCGAATCCAGCCTGACAAATGATTCGAAGAGTCGCGGCATATCCTCTTGCTTCATGCCGATTCCCGTGTCCTGCACCGCGACCTCCACCATTCCGTCAATTTCGCGGGCGGTAATTCCTATCTTTCCCTTTTTGGTAAATTTGACGGCATTACTCAAAAAGTTGAGTATGCACTGGAGGAATCTTTTTCGGTCTGTCCGGAGTTGAATACCCTGAGGCGAGCTGATTTCAAGATCAAGCCCTTTATCGTTTATTGCAGGAATGAGGCTCGAGGTTGCCTCATGAATTGCTCCGTCCAGGTCGAACGTTTCCGCATGAACGGCAACGTTCCCCGCTTCAATTTTCGATATATCGATCACATCATTAATGAGAGCAAGGAGGTGTTTTGCCGAAGCGTATACCCTCTCGAGTTGGTCTTGTTGTTCGGAGTTGATCTCCCCAGTCAGGCCCTGCAGGATAATTCCGGTAAATCCGATGATGGAGTTGAGGGGGGTGCGAAGCTCGTGGGACATGGATGCGATGAACATGGATTTCAGGTGGTCGAGTTCGTGGAGATGGAGGTTTGCCTTTTCAAGTTCTGCTGTCTTTTCCTTTAGTCTGGCCGTACGATCCGCCACACGCTGTTCCAGTTCGGCGTTCAGCTTACGGATTTCATCTTCCGCACGCTTACGCTCGGAAATGTCTTCAAGGATCGCGACAGCCCCGATAAACATCCCGTCATCGCCGGTTAAGGTTTGAAAGATAGCCCTGAGGAAACTTTTCTTTTGACCCGTTATGGAGGTATATTCTCCTTCGTAATATCCGGGTTGGCCGGCGAGGGTGTCCTTGACCGCCTTAAGGACAGCTTGGTCATGCAATCTTTCAAGTAAGTTGAACCCGATAATTTTTTCCCTGGGGGCGCCCATGAGCTGGGCATATTTGTCATTGATATCCCTGATGATTCCATTTGAATCAAAATGCATAATTCCCAGAGGGGCATTGTTGTAAATCAGACGATACCACTGTTCGCTTGCCCGGAGCATCTCCTCCGCCTGCTTGCGATCGGTAATTTCTCTGTTGAGATGTTCCACCATTCTGTTGAAGGACAGGGCCAATCTTCCTGTTTCGTCTTTCGATACAGCTTCTGCCTTCAGGGTAAGGTCACCCTTGCTGATTCTGCCGGCAACATTCGTAAGGGAGACAATGGGTGCCGTGATCGATTTCGCAATGGGGATGGACACGATCACAATCGTGAGGAGGGAAAAGAGGATGACCAGAATCGTAATATCACGCAGTCTATTGATTGGGGCAAATGCCTCGTCACTGTTGATCCGTACGCTCAGCCCAATGTCGCATTTTTTGCAGTATTGAGTGACAGCAAGTACGGATTCTCCTCGTGAATCAATAAGAACACCACTTGAGGAAGTCTCTTCTGTCAAAGCCTTCTTCGAGACCTGACCCAACTGATCGAAATCTATCAGTGTATACTGTGTCGAGGTGTCGTTGGATCTGTCCGGTGACCTGATGAATTGCTCTCCATGGTGTATCTTTTTTACAAAGAGTGTGTATCCGGTCTTGCCCAGTTCGGAATAATCGGTGACCATGGAAGTGATGTTCTGTGCGGTTGTCGTTACGGTGATCACTCCCAAAATTTCGTTTTGCAGAATAAGAGGCTCGGCAAGATGGATCATCAGGTTGTTATCATCATCAAGGTAAAAGATGTCGCTGACGCTTCCGTCCCTGCCCCTGATAAAATATTCCTCATCGGTATGGATCGCACCGATTGTTGATAGATCCGTTGACGCGGCAACCTTTCCGTCCAAGGTGAGAACGGAGATATCTTTAAAATCCATGATCGACGATTTCGCATCTCTGAGTATCCGGTTCATTCTGTCCTGATGTCGGGTTTGAGGGTCTCCGATATAGTCTTTCAGACTGAGGCGTAACTGGGTCCTGCTGGAGATCAGATTCAGTTTTTCAAGATTATGATCAAAGAGCATTTCCAGCTGTTTATGCTGAGAAGAGGCAATGGATTCGAGATGTTTAATGGCTTGTGTGGCGAGAGATGCTTTGGTGATTTGATATGAAGTGATGCTGATTAGCGCAATTGCGATCAATGAGGTTGTTATAAAAGCAAGAGTTATTTTTTTATAGATCTTCATGATCTCACCTCTGCTTTCCGTCTCTATGCCTGATCGTCTCCGGATTTCTCCCAGGATTCATGATCGCCGGATCGAGTTTTTCCTGTTCTCGGAGCCATTGAGTTGGCTATTGTGCTGATACCTTTCTTTTAAAAAGCAGCCTATTTCATTTATCTTTTTGTTTTCTTTGCCGTTCTGTCTGTGAGGATGTAGGTGCGTACCGGATCGGGAATGAGATACCGGATGGAACGGCTGGTTTTGAGGCGGTTTCGTATGTCTGTGGAGGAGATATCCAGAAGTGTCAGATTTCTGAAGAAGATAGAGTGTCCACCGGATTCCCTGAAGCAATCCGCAGTGCCGTCATAGTGAAAGAGGGAAGCGACGTCAGCAGGGAATATACTGTCGGGGCTCTTGATCTCGTGTCCCGGTCTGGTCATGACAACGAAATTACACAATCGGATCAGTTCTTTCCAGTCTTTCCACATGGTGATCTCATCGAAGGCGTCCTGTCCTAGTATAAAATAGAGGTCTGTGCCCTGTGGTGAGTTGTCGATGAAATATCTGACGGTTTCAATGGAGTAGGATTTGCCGCTTCTTCTGTTTTCTATATCTGAAATAGAGAATAGGGAATTTCCCTCTATGGCGAGCTTGAGCATCTGTTCTCTATGGTAAAACGAGAAGAGCGTTTTGTCTGTCTTGAGAGGCTGTATGCGGGCGGGGATGAACAGAACCTTGTCAAGTTCGAACAGTTCAAGGATCTCTTCCGCGCACCTCAGGTGTCCGAAGTGTACGGGATCAAAGGTTCCTCCGAATAGTCCCCACTTCATGTCCTTATCTGTCCGTTGCCATAGATAATAAACTTGGTTGTTGTCAATTCTTCAAGCCCCATGGGGCCGAAGGCGTGGAGTTTTGTGGTGCTGATACCCATTTCCGCTCCCATGCCCAGTTCGAATCCGTCGCTGAATCGTGTGGAGGCGTTTACCAGAACCGTCGATGAATTGACCTCGCTCAGAAAACGTTGTGAGTTGTTGTAGTCGTTCGTTATAATCGCCTCCGTATGGAGAGAGCCGTATTTTTCTATATGTGCTATGGCGTCGTCAATGGTGTCTACCACCCGTATTGCGAGGATGAGATCGAGGTATTCCTCATACCAGTCTGCCTCGGTCGCCTCTTCGGTGTCGGGAAGGATGGTCCTTGTTCTGTCGCATCCCTTCATGACAACGCCGGCCTTGAGAAACCGTTCCGCCACAACCGGAAGAAATCGTTCCGCGATGTTTTTATGTACCAGCAGGGTTTCCATAGCGTTGCAAACTCCCGGCCTCTGGGCCTTGGCATTGAGTGCTATGGTCACGGCCATTGGGATGTCGGCGCTCTCGTCGACAAATACGTGGCACACACCCTTGTAGTGTTTGAGGACCGGTATCCTCGACATGCTGACAACGGACCGGATAAGCCCCTCACCTCCTCTGGGGATGATCAGGTCTATGTACTCCTCAAGCTTCAGCATCTCACTGATCGCCTCCCGGTCGGTGGTGGAGATTATCTGTATGGCGGCCTCCGGGATCGTGGTTTCTTCCAGAACGCCCTGCAGTATGCGGGCAATGGCGAGGTTGGAATGTATCGCCTCCGATCCTCCCCGCAGTATCACGGCGTTTCCTGATTTCAGACACAGGGCCGCGGCGTCCGCCGTCACGTTGGGGCGGGATTCGTAGATGATTCCTATGACGCCGAGTGGAATTCTTCTCTTCCCCACGAGCAGGCCGTTCGGCCTCCTTCTCATCCCCGTAACTTCGCCGACGGGATCAGGGAGTGCGGCAATTTCCGCAAGACCATCGGCCATACCCCGTATTGTCGTTTCGGTTAGTGTGAGTCTGTCGATCATGGCGTCGGGCAGACCCTTATCTTTCGCGTATGCAAGGTCCTTGGCGTTTTCGGTTATGATATGATCCGTCTCTTGTACGAGCGCTTCCGCCATCTTCAGGAGGGCACCGTTTTTTACCGTGGAGGAAATATTCGCGAGAATGGCGGCGGCTTTTCTGGCTTGATACCCTATCTCTGTAACCTCTGTCTTGATATCCATCGTCCCGCCTTCATATTATTGAGATTTTCTCATTGAGAAGTGTTAATCTATAGTATATGAGATGCCGTGTCAAGATTACTGAACGTGTCTGTATTGTTCAGAATAAAGGCGTTATGGGGAGAAGAGCTGCGAATAGTTATGGATGAAATATGTGTCAGCGCCGGAAAGAATGTGTACAATATCATACAGGATGGCGGGTTCGATTTCGACAGGGTTACCACGTACGTCGGTGCTGCTTCAGGCCCGAGGTGGCTTGTAGCCAGCGGTTTCGATCTGACCCTTCTGGAAAACGGGGTATTGGGGAATAAACTCCCGGTGGTGCTGGCCGGTTCATCGGCAGGTGCTATGCGGTTTGCCGCATGGGCACAGCCCGAACCGGAAAAGAGCTACCTCAGACTTATCGAAGCCTATACCTCACTGCATGTTACGAAAAAAAATAAACCCGCTCAGGTTCTTCAATCCATTCATGATCTGATAAATTATTACATCGATGATGATGCCATTCCCTTTGCGCTGACCAGTAAAAAATACCGGTTGGCCATCATGACGGTTCGCGCTAAAGGTCCTGCCTCTTCCGATGTGCGGTGGCTGCAGAGGTTTGCCTTCGGGATGGGATTTTTCTTCAACGCCCTGAATCGCCGCCTGATTCACACGTTCTTCCAGAGGGTTGTATTTCACAACAGTCCGATTCCTCCGCCGTTTTGCCTGAACCTCGATTTCAGGGGGCAGGTGATCGCCTTGAATAAGGTGAATTTCAAACACGCCCTTCTGGCTTCCATAGCGGTTCCCTTTGCCGCTGCCGGCGTCAGAGATATCTATGGCGCTCCGAATGGCACATACCGGGACGGAGGTCTTGCAGATTATCATCTCAATCAGAAATATGCCGGTGGGCAGGGCGCAATTACCCTCATCTTCAACCACCAGGAGCGTATCATACCCACATGGATGGATAAGAGGCTATATTCCCGGCGGCTTCCCGAGGAGTATCTTGATGATCTCCTGTTGGTGTACCCATCCGATGACCTCGTCCGAAAACTCCCCTATAACAGGGTGCCTGATCGGGGCGATTTCAGACGGTACGCCGATAATCCTATGGCAAGGATGCGAAGCTGGCGTCAGGCGGTAGCGATTTCGAAACATCTTGGAGAACAGTTTCTGGAACTCTTCGCAAGCGGAAGGGTGCGAGACGTTGTAAAGAAGATATAGGGTGTCGAACATGAATCCCGGATATAAGGGTCTTGATAGGGAAGGGACACTGAGAGAGAGGGCGCGTGTACTTGTCGATATCATGAAAAGCTGTGTCCTGTGTCCGAGAAAGTGCCGCGTCGACAGAACGTCCGGTGAGAGAGGATTCTGCAATCTTGCAGACAAGGTAATGATTGACAGCGCCCTGCCGCATTACGGTGAAGAACCGGTCCTTTCGGGAACGGGCGGTGCCGGTACCGTCTTCTTCTCGTCCTGCAACATGCAATGCATCTTTTGTCAGAACTATCAGATAAGCCATAGAGCCACAGGCAGGGCAGTCGATACGGTGGACCTGTCGTCTATCATGAAGGACTTACAGGGCAGGGGGTGCCATAATATCGATGCGGTTACGCCGACACCCCATCTGCCGGGGTTTGTCGAAGCCCTCCTGCATGCCTCCGGAAACGGACTTTCCATTCCCGTCGTTTACAACTGTGGGGGGTACGAAAACGAAGAGATCATCCGTCTCCTTGACGGGATTGTCGATATATATCTGCCCGATTTCAAGTATGGCAATGACAGGGATGCCCTCGAGTTTTCGGGAGTTGACGATTACTGTTCCCATGCAGTCTCCTCGATACGGGAGATGGTAGGGCAGGTGGGGGATTGTCTGGAGATCGATCATGGGATCGCAAAGAGAGGAGTGCTGATCAGACACTTGATTCTTCCCGGAAGGGTAGAAAACAGCCTTGAAGTCCTCGAAATGATCAAAGGAAATATATCGACATCGGTTCCCCTCAGCCTCATGTCTCAGTACACACCAATCCCGGCCATCGCCGATCATCCCCTCCTCGGAAGGAGGATAACGGAAGCGGAATATGAGACCGTTGTCAATGCGGCCCTTGATATGGGATTCGAGAACATCTTCGGCCAGGATGTGAGCGACAGCCAGCTCACACCGGATTTTGACGCGGAAGCCCCTTTCCGATGGGAGTGAAGCAGGTGGCAGAGATTACGGTTTGTACTGGCTTACTGTCCATCGACGGTATAGACTTCCACGCCTTGCGGGGGAGTGAAGTCGAATAGGTCATCCGGTGGATTGTTGTTGAAACTGATATCGCTGAAGATGAGACGGGTGGTATTGTCGTACATATCGGTAAAGACACATTCGACAATGTGAAACGTATCCTTATCCACCGTAATCAGGAGGGTCTTGATACCGGCTTCGTAGCCGTGCGGTGTCAGGGATATGACATGATTGCCTGTCGCATCCGTGGGACCGCTGTCGGGCAAGGCTATTGCAAAATCATCTTTCAGTTTCCCGATGCCCGTGAGAAAACGTATCGTCATCTTTGACGAAAGAATCTTTTTGGCATCCTGAACGTACACCATCTTGTCATCCGGCATATAGAGCCACGCCTTGTTGGGGTTGATGATCAGCTTCTTCATGGAAGGCCTTGTATAGTCCCACAGCATCCGTTCGGGTTTTTTCAGATAGACCGTTCCTTCCTCTTTCGTTGTTCTTTCCACGGACTTGATCGTTGCTTCCTGTATGAAATGGGCCTTGAAGTCAGCCGTGTTGTCATACACCGTCTGTATTCTCTCGGCCAGTTCATCGAGGGAAAGGGCCTGGGAAGCGGATGCGGTTCCCGAAAGGATCAGAAGCGGAATCACGGACAGGATCAGACCGATTCTTATCCTGTGATACAATCTGAAAATGAGATTGGTTGTAATCTGTACGATAAGCATTTGATAACAGGGGTATAATTATAACTGCTTGTTATTGCTTACTATTCACCGATGCCTAAATTATGGGCAATGCGGTCTAAGGTATCGGCAACAGGGTGTTCTCATTTGCTGTCAACAGGTTTATCAACAGCCCTGTCCACAATTCTGTGAAGAACTGAGTGTGGACTGTGGATCTCTCTGAGAAGATAAACGATTACGCTATCTTTAGCCTCCATCCGAATGGATCGTCCTTTTCGCCATATTGGATCTGGAGGATTTCATTGTACAGTCGTTCAGTCAACGGACCTGTCGTGCCGTTATTGATTGCATGATCTTCTCCACGATAGTAGATCGTTCCCACCGGCGATACGATGGCGGCTGTTCCCGATGCGAAGGCCTCTTTGAGGGTTCCGTCTGCAATGGAACTCATGATCTCGTCCATCGACAGGTGTTTCTCCAGGACATTAACTCCCCATGACCTTGCCATGCGGATCACTGATTCTCGCGTGACACCCGGCAGGATGCTCCCGGCGAGAGGTGGTGTTATCAGGTCATCGCCGATGACAAAGAAGATGTTGCTCGTTCCCACCTCTTCAACATATTTCCGTTCGCGCGCGTCAAGCCAGAGCACCTGGGCGCAGCCCACTTCCTCAGCCTCCCGGCTTGCATAGAGACCGGCGGCGTAATTGCCTCCCGCCTTGCAGTATCCCACACCTCCCTGGGCTGCCCTGACGTATTGCTCGCTCACGAATATCTTTGTCGGGCTGAATCCTTGGGGATAATATGCGCCGACGGGACACAGGATGATGAAGAACAGATACCTGTTCGCCGCATGTACACCGAGTGCTGCTTCTGTTGCTATCATTGTTGGTCTGATATAGAGGGATGTGCCTTCACCATGCGGAATCCAATCCTTTTCCAGGAGAACCAGCTTCTTCAAGCCTTCCATAAAGAGGTCGCTGTCTATCGTGGGCATGCACAGTCTTTCCGCGGATCGGTTCATCCGTTTTATGTTCTCTTCCGGTCTGAACAGATAGATGGAGTCGTCTTTTCCTCGGTAGGCTTTCATCCCTTCAAATATTTCCTGACCGTAATGAAGACACATGGCAGCCGGATCGAGAGTCAGAGGGTGGATGGGCTCGATGGAGGCATCGTGCCACCCCGTGCCGCTATCATATTCCACAGTGAAGAAATGGTCGGTAAATATCTTTCCGAATCCGAGTTTTGACTCGTCTTCTGGTTTTGGTTTCATGTGTACCGGATCGGCTTTTGTAACTGTGATTTCCATCTCGGTTTTCCTTTCAAGAATGAGTGCGGTCCCCTAATATTCTTTTCGCTGAAAGGTGGCATCAAATGAGTGTGGGAGGCTGTAGTTTTATCGCGCCGGGACAACAGCAGTTGTGCTCTGTCCTGTCAGCTTATATATTGATCGAATATACGCAAATGTATAAAGCTGTCAAGGGGAAAAGATATGATGTGTATCTAAATTACGTCTCTGTCAAGTGTCCTGTACTGGATGGCCTCGGATAGGTGAGTCTGATGGATCCGTTCCTCGCCTCCAAGGTCCGCGATGGTTCTGGCCACCTTCAGTATCTTGGTGTAGGCCCGTGCGCTCAGGCCGAGCCTGTCAACCGCCATTTCGATAAGCCTCTTCGAGTCTCCGTCAAGGGCGCAATACTCTCTGATCTGCCGATTGGACATTCTCGCATTGTACAGTGTCCCCCCTTTGAGCCTGTTTTTCTGGATATCTTTCGCCTGTTTTACCCGTTCCTTTATGACCTCGGACGATTCCCCTTCGGACCTCATTGTCAGTTCTTTGTATCGTATGGACGGCACCTCGATGTGGATATCTATCCTGTCGAGGAGGGGGCCGGATATCTTGGCACGGTACTGCCGTATCTGATGGGGCGTGCACCGGCACTGCCTCTTGCTGTCGGTGAAGTAGCCGCAGGGACAAGGATTCATGGCGGCTACAAGCATGAATCGGGCCGGGTAGGTTGCCGAACCGGAAGATCGGGTGACGGTTATGTGACCGCTCTCCAGGGGCTGCCGCAGTACTTCGAGGACATTTCTCTTGAATTCTGGCAATTCGTCCAGAAAGAGCACGCCGTTATGGGCGAGGCTGATCTCTCCTGGACTCGGAATCTTTCCTCCTCCCACGAGGCCCGCATCGGATATGGAGTGATGGGGAGCGCGAAAGGGTCTCGCGGCAAGAAGAGGTTCTTTCTTGTGAAGCAGTCCGGCTACGGAGTGAACCTTGGTGGTTTCGATGGCCTCTTCGAATGAAAGATCGGGCAGGATCGTCAGGAGACGCTGAGCCAGCATGGTTTTCCCTGAGCCAGGAGGGCCGATCATCAATATATTATGGTTTCCACTCGCCGCAACCTCCATCGCCCTTTTGGCCTGATTCTGGCCGTTGACCTCGCTGAAATCGAAGGGGTACTGAAGGCTCCGGGAGAAGAGTTCTGCGGTATGTACCTCAACGGCAGGGATTTCTTTCGTGCCGTTAAGAAACTCAACCACGTCGTGCAGGTAGTCGACAGCAATGACCTCGATCGTATCGATCATGGCGGCCTCCCCGGCATTTTCCCGTGGGAGCACGATGCCCCTCAATCCCATCTGTGCTGCCTGGATTGCGGCGGGGAGTGCGCCGTGGATCCCTTTGACGCTTCCATCCAGCGACAATTCTCCCGTGAACAGGTATCCGGAGGGCTGTTCTTTCCCGATAACCCCCTGTGCCGACAGGATACCCACGGCTATGGGAAGGTCAAAGCCCGTTCCCTCTTTCTTGATGTCCGCCGGAGCGAGATTGACAGTCACCCTGTTTCCGGGAAAGCTGTATCCCGAATTTTTTATGGCCGATTTTATTCTGTCCTTGCTCTCTCGTACGGATGCATCGGGAAGACCGACCGTGGAAAACTGCGGTAGGCCCCGGGAGATATCCACCTCAACATCGACCGGATAGGACTCTATTCCCAGTATGGCGCTGCTCGTTACCTTGACGATCAATTCAGCTGCCTCCAGAAGTGTTCTCCGGATGGTGACCACCTTCCGGGAAAGGGTATTACCCTTGATGCGTCCGGATCAGGCTTGAGTGGAAGATTATGTATATGGTCTTCATGGTATTGGATGAAGGGGGTTATGGCAAGTGATTTTTATTGTTTTCGATAGTCGGAACCTGATATATCAAGCTCGTCTTGAAGGGAAGGGGAATATGATCGGTTTTTTTGATTCGGGTTTCGGTGGATTGACGGTACTGAGGAGTGTTGTCCGGGAACTGCCGGAGTACACGTATCTGTATCTCGGTGACAGTGCAAGGGTCCCCTATGGGGAGCGTTCGCCGGAGGTGGTTTACGGGTGCACCGTACAGGCCGTTGAATTTCTCTTGAAGAAGGGGTGTCTGCTGGTTGTCGTTGCCTGCAATACCGTATCTTCCGGGGCTCTGAGGAGGATACAACAGGAATTTCTACCGGACGCGTATCCCGGCAGGAGGGTCCTTGGCGTGGTCAGACCTTCAGCCGAGGAGATCGCTGACAGGGGGTGCCGCACTGTGGGCATCCTTGCCACGGAAGGGGTCGTCAAATCGAAGATTTATACGGAAGAGCTTGAACACCTGAATACCCCGGTGAAGATATTCTATCAGGCCTGTCCTTTCTTGGTGCCGATAATAGAGGCTGGAGGGCAGGACGACACCCATTCCGATGTGGTTGTTTCCGAATATCTAAACGGTCTCTTCGCTCAAGAGGATAGTATCGACACGATACTCCTTGCCTGTACCCATTATCCGATACTGTATGATGCATTCCGGAGACATACCCCCGATCATGTGGAAATCATTACGCAGGGGCCGATCATTGCCCGTAAGCTGAAGGACTACCTGAGCCGGCACGTGGAGATAAGGGAAGGACTCTCCCGGAAAGGCGGCCGTTCGTTTTTTTCCACCGGTTCACCGGAAAAATTCAATCGGTTTGCCAGCCTGTTTTACGGGGAAGGCATACAGTCGATGCAGGTAACCCTTGGTTTGCCCGATTAATAGGTCCGGCAACGGAACAATCGGACAGTATGCACATGCTGGGCTGGCCAATTATGATCATACTTTAAGAATAGAAGCCGACTGTACCTTTTTCTGTTGGCACCATATTCTTGAAGATCTGTCCTATTGACACACATTGAAAGATCATCGAATCGTCTTGTCGCAGATGCCTCGAGGTCTCCTCAACCGTGAACCGTTTTTCTCGCCGATGAAACTTCTGTAAGCCGGTCCGGATTTGAGGATGCAATTCCGAAGATCCTTTTTCTTGACACATAGTGTTTCTCTGCATTATGCTTGTATGCAAGTAAATTGCAGGCGAGCATTATAGGGGGAATTCGTGAAGCCGGACTCGTGCATATTCTTCATGCTCAACAAGGCCAACCAGCTGGGGATACGCTTTCTGGCCCAAAAAGTTGCGGAACTGAACATCACGCCCGTCCAGGCACTGATCCTGGGATTTCTGAATGATGAAGATGAAATCAGTTCCAGAGAACTGGGCAGGAGGACAGAGCTTGACAGTGCGACCATGACGGGGATTATCGATCGCCTGGAGGCTGCCGAACTCATCGAGCGCCGTGGTAATCCCGCCGACCGCCGATCCATCAAGGTCCACCTGACGGAACAGGGACGAGCCCTGGCAGGCGAGGCGGTCCGGGTGATTACCGAAGCCAACCAGAAGTTCCTGGGAGTATTATCGCAGAACGAACAGGGGGAACTACGGAATCTGATCCGCAAGCTTCGGGATCAGACCGGCCGCGGTTAAGGGAAGCATTTACCGTACTCAATAAGGGGGGATAGTGATGGGAACCATACACAAAACAGGCTGTGTTCTCTGTCCGCAGAACTGCGGCCTGGAAGTCGAGGTGGAAAACAACCGCATCGTCACGGTGATGGGCGATAAAAGCAACGTCCGCAGCCGGGGGTACGTCTGCCGGAAGGGGATGCATATCGCCAACCACCAGCACAATGCCGATCGTCTGAAGTACCCTCTGAAGCGGGTTGGTGATCAATTCGAGAGGATTTCATGGGAGCAGGCCATCGACGAGATCGCTGCGAGACTTCGGGAGATCGTCGACCGTCACGGTCCCCGTTCCTTTGCCTACATGGGGGGCGGCGGCCAGGGATGTCACTTCGAGGCGGCCTTCGGCGTCCGTCTGATGCGGGGTCTGGGATCGCGCTATCACTACAGTGTTTTGTGCCAGGAATTTTCCGGCCTCTTCTGGGTCAACGGACGGATGTATGGCCGTCAGCCGCTTGTCGTGGAGATAGATGCGGAGGAGACGGATTTTCTCCTGGTTTTCGGCTGGAACGGGATGCAGAGCCACCAGATCCCCCAGGCCCCGAGACAGCTGCAACGAATCGCCAAGGACCCGGAGAAGGTCCTCGTCGTCATCGATCCTCGCCGGTCCGAGACAGCAAGGATCGCCGACCTTCATCTGCCGATACGGCCGGGGACGGATGCCCTCCTCATGCGGGCCATGATTGCCATCATCCTCCAGGAAGGGTGGGAAAACAGGGATTACATCGAACGGCACACCTCTGGCCTGGATAATATCGAGAGCCTGTTCATGAGTTTTGACAGCCGGGAGGCCGTCAGAACGTGCGGCCTCGATTTTGACCAAGTCAGGGAGGTCTGCCGCCTGTTTGCGACGCGTCGATCATGCCTGCGCTATGACCTGGGGGTTCTGATGAGCCGCCACAGCGCCCTTTCGTCGTCCCTGGCCGTCATCCTTCTGGCCATCTGCGGGCGGATCGGAGGCCGCGGGGGCAACGTCTTTCACGGGCAAATGATGCCCCTGGGGGTTCACTCCGATGAGCGGGACCCCAAGATCTGGCGGACCGTTGCCACAAATCTTCACGCCGTCATGGGCTGTTTCCCGCCGAACGCCATGCCGGAGGAGATCCTCTCAGACCATCCAGAACGGGTCCGGGCGGTGTTCGTTTCTGGGGCACATCCCCTGCGTTCCTATGCGGATACGACGGCCTATGAAGAGGCCTTCAGGCGTCTGGATCTCCTCGTGACAGCCGAGCTGGCCATGACGGAGACGGCGGCCCTGTCCCACTATGTCCTCCCCTCCCGATCGGGATACGAGTCTTGGGACGGCACATTCTTTCCCATGACCTTTCCGGAAATCTACTTCCAGATGCGGCGGCCCATCATCGAGCCCGACGGGGAGCCCCTGGAGCTGGGAGAGATTCACCTGCGCCTCGCGGACCGCCTGGGCCTTATCCCTCCCATCCCTGAAAGCCTATACAAGGCGGCGGAAGAAGGTCATGCCGCCTTCGGTCTCGCTCTCATGGAGTTTGCCGCCAAGGAACCGGCGGCCCTCGGATCCATGCCCTTCATACTGGGCAAGACCCTGGGCAGGGCAAAAGGGTCCGTGCACCTGGCGGCCTTGTGGGGGATGCTGCAGACGGCCCCGAAATCCTTCTGCAAGAACGCCGCGCGTGCGGGATTCATGGCCGGCGCGAACATGGGCGAGGAGATATTCCAGAAGATTCTTGACCATCCCGAGGGAATCTGGATCGGCCGGGTCGATCCGGATCGGAACCTTGACGAAATACGGACCGAGAATGGACGGATCAATCTGGTGATTCCCGAACTTCGGGCAGAACTGGAAAGTCTCGATGCGGAACACGAGGAAGGGGCCCTGAAACCGGACCCGTCATTTCCCTTCGTCCTCATGGCCGGACGCCATTTCAGCATGAATGCAAACACCCTGATGCGCAATCCGTCCTGGAATGAGGGCAAGCGAGACTGCACCCTCATGATCCACGGAGAGGATGCAGAATCGCTGGGAATCAGTGACGGACAGACGGTGCGGGTCACGACGGAGGCCGGTTCTGTGGAAATCGAGGCGGAGGTGACGGAGATGGCCCGCAGGGGTCATGTGGTGATCCCCCATGGATTCGGACTCGTCTATGATGGTAAGGAATACGGGGTGAATGTGAACCGCCTGACGAAAAATACGAATCGCGATTGGCTTGGCACACCGATTCACCGCTTTGTGCCCTGCCGCGTTGAGGTTCTGTAAGGGACCGATTAATCTTTCCTATCGGTTCTCCGGAGAAATTCAATCACTTATCCAGCCTGTTTTACGGGGAAGGTATACAATCGATTCAGGTAACCCTTGATTTCTCCGATGGATAGTTTCATCTGTACTATGAGGAACGTCGTCAGTACTTGTCCCAACGGGACCGCTATAATGACAATCCTCATATGAGTATTTGAAACATGAGAAGGTTTTTCAAGATGGGGTGTCCGCTTGATGCAGGGCGATGTTACTCGATGGTTGTTCCATCAGTGTCACCAGCTTTCCAACCCGCTGATTGAACTCAGGGCGTCTTTTATCGGGAACGGCTGCCATCATCGGAATCTTTGCGGTTAAAGGATTTACCGGGCGTCCGTTCACGTGCAATTCAAAATGGAGATGCGGTGCGATGGAGCGGCCGGTGTTTCCTGACAAGGCGATCTGATCACCACGTTTGATCCTTTGTCCGACCTTGACCAGAATCCGGCTCAGATGCAGATAGCGCGTGGTGTACTGACTTCCATGCTGAATTTCAACATATTTTCCCGCGAAAGGGTGACTGTGAACACGGGTTACCACGCCGTCGCCGGTGGAGAGAACCGGGGTACCCGTGGGCATGGCAAAATCCACGCCGTTATGTGGTGCGATGCGATGAGTACTCGGATGAAGCCGGGCCGGGTTGAACTGTGAGGAGACCCGGTGCCGTCCCGTCATGGGATACCGCCGAAAGGCATACGCCAGGCTGTTTCCCTCACTATCGTAATAATTCCCGTCATCAAAAAGAAAGGCGCTATGGATATATTTGCCGCAGAAGATACGAACCCCTTCGATACGACTATGGCCCGTAAACTCTCCGTCAACAAACTGACGACTGCGCACCGCCTGAAAAACATCTCCGGCCCTGATTTCACAGGTAAAATTGAGCCGCTCCCTGAACAGGTCGGCGATGGTGATTGTTTCTCTCTCGGTCATGCCGGCATGAACGGCCGTAGTATAAAAACTTCCGTTGATCTCGCCGGACAGAGCCTCTTCCCGCCATTCCCCCGGCAGTACGATCTCCTCGTAATCAAATTCGCTCTCACCGGTGCGGTGATACACAATCCGGTGGCCGGGATGAATAAACAGTTCAATCTCCATGAGCCGGCGTGTTTGACCGTCGATAGTGAAGGTAAGAATTTGGCCGTTTCGCAGCACGTCCAGGGCCAGCAATGATTCGTCGGCTGACAGGATCTCATATATGGTGCTCTTGTTGATCTGGAGCCGAGCGAATATAGAACTCAACGTGTCGCCCGGAGCGATGACCCAGGTAAAGATAAGATTCGGTTCGGATGATGTGGACGTTTCCGTCGACGACTCAATTTCATCCGCAATCGAGTCATGAGGTGTAAGCCAGGGAATATGTTCCGGGCCGTGCAGAAGGAGAACTTGCAGCGCCACGAGGCAGACAAAGAAGATGCGCCACCATCCTGTCTTTCGATTAAGCAGGCCTTTCCCCTGTCCATCCATTATCATCAACCGTTCGTGGTGGAAACCAGCAGTCTCTGCCCAGGGTGGATTGACTGACGGGAGTTGATCTTGTTAAGTTTGCAGAGCCCGGCAACCGTAAGTCCGTATTGCCTGGCTATTTTATAGAGACTTTCGCCGCGCTTAACCACATGATATTGAGCCTTTTTCGCCGTCATAGATCCGGTTGTACCGGGTTTGATGGCCTGAACCCTTTCGTCCATGGAGCCTATCTTTTGTTCGAGCGCCTCCATCTTCTTTGCGAGCACATCCAGTTGCTGCGCCGTCACCACGCCTGCAGCCATGTCTGTCGCGACACCCTTCACCTTGGCGGCATTGCCCTCTTCGATTCTTTCCACATCGGTCAGTCTCGCTTCAATCCTATCGACCCGCTCAATAAGGGTATTGAAGTCGGCCTTTGAAAGACTGCTCTTTTCCGGCAGAAAAAGTATGACAATAATGATGATAAAAAGGACGACTGCCCCACCGATTACAAGGGGTTTCCTTCGGAGCTTATCAGTCCAATGCTCATCATCGTATCTTTCGTAAAAATCTTCCTCTTCACTATCGTCGAAGTTGTTTTCCTCCAGTCTGGGTTCTTTCTCTATTGTATCGACAAATCCGCTGATTTCATCTCTGTCCATATCACACTCCTTTCATACAAAATATTTCATGATTCCCATGGAATTGTCAATGGAGTTTCACAAAAAAATAAACCACAGCTTTGAAAAGGGACCCTTAGTAGAGAGATTTTTTGCACTGCCGAGGCAATGCCGGTAGCGGCGCGTGTCGGTATGTGGTACAATACTGGAAACTGACGGCGGTACCGTTGTCCTGTCCGGTGACGGTATCAGCACGGAACGTACGTACAAATGGCACTATGGTACTGCTGGTCTGTAAATCTATGTCTGCAGGCAGCCCTGCCTCGAAAGGAGGATTATACCATGAGTGAGTCGAGATGTTGCCATCTGTTCCTTTTTATTTTGATAATCCTCTTCCTTCCCGTCTGTGCGTGGGGCGGGGTCGTTCCCGCGAAGGTCATCGCCAAGGTGGGGGATATTCGCCCGGGCGCCGACGGTTATCCGATCAGCGCCATCAATCTGGCATTCACCAATGGGGAGGGTCAGTTGGGGTTTATCGGGTCCGTGCAGCGAACAACCGGCTCGGACGCGTTTGTCTGGTACGACGACGGCTTCACGTGGTTCAACAGCAATAACGCGCTGCTGAGCGGCGCGGAGTTGGACATGGGGATCGGCGACGACGGACGCTACATCTACAGTCCTTCGTACGATGTGAATTACGATGACGCCGTCTGGACCCACGACGGCCTCCTGCTGGTGGAGACTGATCCCAGCCCGGGGATAGCCGGCATGTTTGTGTCTTTCAACAGCCGCCCGTCCATGCTCCCGGACGGCACGGCCTACTGGGTTGCCGGCCTGACCAGCACTGAGGGTGGACAGTCCGAGGGCCGCGTTCTCTACCGTAGCGCCGATACGGCGACGCCAGTCATCACGACGGTCATCAAGTCGGGGGATTTGATCGGCGGCTTTACCATCGATGCCCCTTCCGGAATCGGCTTCGATTATATGGTCTCGGACAACGACCTCCACCACATCCATGACCTTACCATGGACACAGGTTCCTCCCTGAACGACGAATTTATCTATGTAGACGGCTCCCTAGTGGTCCGCGAAGGGAGCCCGGCCTCCGGCGGCACGGGAGGGGAGAACTGGGGCACCTTTGACAAGGTCACTATCAACAACGCCGGCACCTACCTCTTCTCTGGGGACACGGACGGCGACTATACAACGGACGAGTATATCGCCTACAACGGCACGATCAGCCTGCGCGAGGGCCAGACGGTGGACGGTATAGCACTGGCCACTGCCGCCACCGTGAACGGTCTGGCGATCAACAACCGAAACCAGGCCGTGCACCTTTGGACGGTCGGGGGCGGGGGGAAACATCTCTTCTTCGCGAAAAGCGCTGCCAACCTGGGCAAATCCGTCAGGGTACTCTCCACCGGCGACATGATCGACGTGAACGGCGATGGCGTGGGTGACTACACCGTTACCGATCTTAAGTCGAACATCAGCGGGATGCGGTATAACGCCTGGCTTGCCGAAGACGGCAACCTCTTCGTGAAAGTTGAGCTTTCTGGCGGTATTACCCCCGTGGATGCCATAATTCGCCTGTCGCTCCCCGCTGGTTCCGTCAACCCGGCCCTGCCCCTGCTTCTGCTCGGCAATTGACCTGTTTTCTGCGCAGGTGCATGCCGGTGGCGGCGCGTGTCGGTGTATGATACAATACTGAAAAATCGACTGCCATATCATTCTGGAGTAACTGATTATGCACTTTTCACTACCATGCTGTAAGACAAAACTGATCTGTACCATAGGTCCGTCATCACGTTCCGAAACCGTTCTCAGGGCCATGGTGAAGGGCGGGATGAGTATCGCCCGCCTCAATTTTTCTCACGGAACCTTCGAAGACCACAGAAGAGATATAGGACTCATCCGCTCAGTAGCGGCGGGAGTGAACCGGATGGTGCCGATCCTCGTCGATCTCCCGGGACCGAAGATACGGGTGGGCATCCTTGAACGGGAACCCATGGTCCTCGAACGGGGGAGTTTCGTAACACTCACAACGCAGCATGACCATACCGCGGACAATAGAATACCGGTGACCTACGACAGACTGACCGAAAGCGTGCACCCGAAGAGTGTCATCTATCTCAACGATGGCTTTATCGAACTCGAGGTCGTCGAGGTCGTGGGGACGGAGGTAATCTGCCGGGTCGTCTCGGAGGGTCCCCTCCTTTCGGGAAAGGGGTTGAATCTTCCGGGAGCGCGCCTCTTCGCGGATTCTCCGACGGAACGGGATCTCGAACTGATGGGGGCGGCCCTCGATGAAGGGATATCCATCTTCGGCATCTCCTTTGTCGAGTCGGCGGATTCGATCGAACGTGCACGGGAATTCGCGCGGAAGAAAGGCAGGGAGATATATGCGGTGGCCAAGATCGAGAGGGCCGGCGCCGTGGACAACATCGATGAAATTCTGAAGGCGGCGGACGCCCTGATGATCGCGAGAGGAGACCTCGGCGTCGAGGTACCCATCGAAGAGGTTCCGGCACTGCAGAAAGAGCTGATTCGAAAGGCGAATATCGCCTGCCGTCCCGTCATTACGGCGACCCAGATGCTCGAATCGATGGTGGAAAGTAAACGGCCTACACGGGCCGAGACCACCGATGTGGCCAATGCCATCCTGGATGGGACCGATGCCGTCATGCTCTCCGAAGAGACGGCGATCGGGAAGTATCCCGTCGAAACCGTTTCAATGATGTCCCGTATCGCCGCGGTAACGGAAACCAGGAGGAGAACCGTCCGCTCTTCGGCCTTTATACGGAACCTTCTCCATGAGGAGCTGCGCAGGGGAAAAATCACTGTACCCGATATGATATCGCTCAACGCCTCCGAGACGGCGATGGCGCTGGATGTGAAGTTTATTCTGATCCCCACGGAGACGGGGACGTCGGCGCGGCGTATCGCCCGGTTCAAACCGGAAGGATGGATACTGGCTTCCAATCCGCAACCCGATGTATGCGACTTCCTCTTCTTTTCCTATGGGGTCAGCCCCATCATGATGGAAACGGCTCATGCCGGATGGAGCGATCGCATCATCAACACGCTGAAAGAGGAGAAACTCATCCGGAACGGGGAATATGTCATCATGACGGAAGGCAGATTTTCACGAGGGGAGGGGAGCACCGACTCCTTGTCCATCATAACCGCCTGATGCGATCCCTTCCATAAAAGATGGATCTGCGGTGGTCATTTGACGGGAGCGGCCCATTCCGTGATTGTATATTCCGTACAGGAGGGGTATGCCGGATTACCGGTCGCCCTGCTTCTTGAGGACCTTGGCCTCTTTCTTTTTCTGCTTGGCCAGGGTCTTTGCCAGCTTTTTATCACGTTTGGCCTGTTCTTCCGGTGATAGGACCGCAGAGAGCGGTTCCTGTGATTCGGAGAGATTTTCAATGGTACCGTCGACAGTGACTGACGGTGCTTCCCCGTCTGCGGAGGGAGAACCCTTTCTTTTGAGCCGGGCCTTCTCCATGAGGTGTTTGGCGAGACTCTTGCCGAACTGGCCGATGAAACCGGCCAGCAGGACAATCAGTACCCACTTGATGATCCTGAGATAATCGAGGTCAGGCATCGGTTCCCCTCTCCCGCGGTCTGCTCAGAAACCGGTCGATGATCAGACGCGCGATCCCCCGTACGTCATCGATATCGAGACAGGGGACACCGATTTCCATCGGTACATCGCTGGCGACGGCAAGCAGATTGTCCTCTTTCGAACAGAGCATCTCCCGTTTCAGGACAGACCGGAAGACCTCTATCTTCGGGTATGCGTTCCCCTTGAAGCCTTCGGAGAGAACGATATCGACTCCATGGACGTACCGGTCCCTCAGTTCCGCGATGTCAAGGTCTTTTTCGGACTTCTCGATAAGGGCGATCTGATCGGGTGATACCATGACGGTCATCCGGGCACCCGCCTTCCGATGTCGCCAGCTGTCCTTTCCCTCACGGTCGAGGTCGAATCCGCGGCGGCTGTGCTTGATGGTGGCGACGCGCCAGCCCTCGCGTGTCAGTTCCGGAATGATCTTCTCGATCAGGGTGGTCTTGCCTGAACCCGATTTCCCCACGACGGACACGATGGGGATGGTAGCTTCTGGGGATGTCTTATCTGTCTTCATTTCGGTTGATAGTCCTGTCTATGAATCGGAGATAGGGACGCATGTCGGGCGTGCCGCCTCCCTCCGATATAATCTGCATGACCTTGCGGTGATCCCCTATGGCTGAGCCGCCAAGATGGGTGACCGGTGTCCGTGCAAAGGCCTCTTCACACAGGGGTGTGGAGGGACCCAGTATGGCTACATGCCGCGGGTTGCCAAGCGCATTGAGGATTTCTTCGATAGTATCGTTCAGGATCGTGGTGGCAGTGATGATCGCCACGGTACACTCCGCAAGGATGTCGTCCCGATCCTTCCGGTCGAGGATCCTGTCTATGCGGTGCGGATCTTTTTCTATAATCTGGAGCGTCGCCCCGGTCTTTTGTATACGATTTACCAGGGGGCCAAAATATCCCACCATGGCCACCCGGTCTGTGGGGGACAATCCCATCATCGCTATGGAATCCTGTTCTTCTTCTCCGAAATCGGGATTCAGCAGCGCATTTGCCGTGGCCATGCCCAGGGTCTTTTCCAGGGGATTCATCCCCGAGACGAGGAGGTCCAGCAGTTCCGAAGCGCCGGAACCTGCCAGCGTTCCCGCCTTGCCAAGGGTTGAGCAGCCGGGGGGCAGTTCGTTTCGCAGCAGGGCGGACAGGCCCATCCTGTCTCCTTCCAGCAGCACTCCGACGTAGCCCAGGCCGATTCTTACTTCTTCCACATGAACTTTTTCACTGTGATCCGACAGGTATGCATGGATGTTCCGGGATATGTTGTTTGTATGCATGATGGTGGAAAGCTCCTATGGGGTTGCGGGATCTCCGTTACCGGACAGAAAAGCCGTGATCTTATTTTTGCCGATGAGGACCCTTTTTTCTTCATCATCGTTCACGAATAATACCGGTATCTCGTAGATGTTCATACCTTCCAGCAGGTCGAAATGCTCATCCGCATCCACCTTGTTTATGACGATATTACATTCCCTGCACAGGGTTTCTATTTCCGCGCAGCTTTCGCAGGAGCTGCTGTAAAAGAGGGTAAGGCGGCTTTGTCCGATATGGTCGCCCAGACTGTCGCCGGTGGCGTTGCTTACGGGAAGGGTAAGATGGAAGAGGGCGAGGATTACGGCAAAACCGGCAAAGCCCGTGATGATCTCCCAGCGCCCCGCTATGATCCATATGATTCCGAGCACCACGAAAAAGGCTAAAATCCCCAGGCAAAACCAGCAGGGTGTGTGCACCCGGAAGACCTGGTACCCGACGAGGAATCCTTCGGAGGCTATTGCCGCACACAGGATCGTACTGATAAGCCTGTCTCCGTGACCGTATCGGATCGATCCCGGTTTCGACAGGAGGGTCAGCATCAGAAAGACGAGCAACCCCGGTATCAGGAAGGTTATATCGCCGTACCGCGCATGTTGTGCGACGATCCTGCATCCGTCGGAGGCGCACAAGCTCGCATTCGACAGGTTCAGCACCAGTTCTATGAGTACATAGAGGGTGCCCAGTATGCTGACTATGAAAAAGGCGATTCTGGTCCTATCCTTACTGCTGTCCATGGTGTAGATTCCCTGATGTTCAATATACGTGTTACCCGTTCCGGTCTGTGACAAGGCAGCTTCGGCGAAGGGGATTGAGCGATCGTGTGCACGCTTAAGCGGGTTGGGATTATATCAAAAAAGTCTTCTCATGCAAGGATAAACGGGTTTGCCATAGGGAGGGCAAGGATTCCTGAAGGCTTGTTCCTATACGATCACTCGACAAATGGCGAATACTCTGATGGCGATCGATGAAAGGCCGTAGCGAATTGATTTGTTAAAAGGATTGAAACTTGACTGTTATTGTGCTACGAATCAAGCAAAAAGTAACATAGGTGAGTCGTATGTCCGATATTGTTAGGTTCGGTGTTTCCCTCGATAAAACACTTCTGGAGAAATTTGATCACCTGATCAAAGCAAGGCATTATACGAATCGCTCCGAGGCGTTTCGCGACATGATCCGTCAGGAGCTGGTCAAAAAGGAATGGGAGGAAAATCAGGAAGTTGTCGGAGCTGTCACCATCGTATATGACCACCATCAACGGACCATCCTGCACAAGATCAACGATGTGCAACACGATTTTCTCGATATAATCATCTCGACACAGCATATACATCTTGATCATGATAATTGCTGTGAAATTATTGCCGTGAGAGGCGCTTCCGGTGAAGTTCAACGGTTGTCGGATACCCTGAAGTCGATCAAGGGAGTCAGGCACGAGACACTGAACATGTCCAGCACGGGAAAGGCCATCGTATAACAGGATCTTCTCAACAGATCCGGGGGACCAGTTCCCCTGCCGGCAGATCGATGACCCTGGAGCCCCCTATCATCGTGTGTAAGATCAGACGTCCGGTGCCCTTCTTTTCGACCTGACCTATAATTGCGGCATCCGTGCCGTAGGGGTGGTCCTTCATGATGTGCAGAACCTTCTCGGCATCCTCCGGTGAACAGAAGACGACCATTTTCCCCTCATTCGCCAGAAAGAGGGGATCAAATCCCAGGATTTCACAGACCCCTCTGACGGCATCCTTCACGGGGATCGCTTTTTCTTCGAGTCCGATGTGGCAGTGTGTCTGTTCGGCGATTTCGGCCAGAATCGCGCCGAGCCCTCCGCGGGTGGCGTCACGCATGGCGTGAATGTTGGAGCTTGCATTCAGAATGTTCTGGACAAGCCCGTTGAGAGGGGCCGAATCGGAAACAAGCTCCGTATGCAGGCCGAGTTCTTCCCGTTTGCTCAGGATGGCGGCCCCGTGATCCCCCAGCGTTCCGTTGACGATAACCGCATCACCGGGGACAATGCTGTCGGTGGAGATTGTTCCCTCATATCGGATCACGCCGATGCCGGTCGTGTTGATAAAGAGACCGTCTGCCGCTCCTCGGGGAACAACTTTGGTATCACCCGTAACGATCTTCACGTCGGCCTGCGCGGCCGCCTGTGCCATGGATGCGATAATCTGTTCGAGGTGCTCCAGGGGGAAGCCTTCTTCCAGGATAAATCCCGTGCTCATAAAGAGCGGTATCCCCCCGCACATGGACAGGTCGTTGACCGTACCGTGTACCGCCAGCGACCCGATGTCGCCGCCGGGAAAAAAGATGGGATTGATGACGTAGGAATCGGTGGAGAAACACAGCTTCTCGGTCCCGATATCGAAGACGGCGCCATCTTCCAGTCGGTCCAGATAGCTGTTCGTGAAGAGGGGCAGAAATTTCTGCGTAACCAGTTCATGGCTCAACATGCCGCCGTCACCATGGCCCAGCAGGATTATGTTATCTTTCATATGGTCAACCTTTCTGTTCATAAACAGTGTGTATGAGGATATGTATGGTATTATACCCCTCTGCCGGGGGAAGATAAGCCGGCTTTCACCCGTGCACCGGCGCAGACCGCCTGCCCCAGAGAGATTCCCCCGTCGTTGGTGGGCACCAGCCGATGTGTGAAGACGTCAAATCCGGCATCCCGCAGCTCCTGCAGACACCCTTCCAGGAGGATGCGGTTTTGAAAACAGCCGCCGCTCAGGACCGTCCGATTGAGTCCCGTCTCCTCGCGAATGCGAACGGCCATTTCACGAAAGGCCTCGCACAGGCACCGGTGAAATGTCCATGAAAGGGATTCCTTCGATTCTCCGGCAAGGAGCAATTCGACAATCCTGCGAATCGCAGGAGAGAAATCCAGGAGAAGGGATTTTCCCTCCTCGGTAATATCAAAGGGCAGCGATAAAGTCGTCTGTTTTTTGGCTATAGCCTCCAGTTCCATGGCGGCCTGTCCTTCAAAAAAGACAGTGTGCCTCAGGCCTACAATGACGGCAACCCCGTCAAACAGCCTGCCCAGGCTGGATGTGAGCGGGCTGTTGATTCGATTGCCCATGATCGTATCCATGAGGTCATAATACCGCTCTTCCGGGACAATATGCAGCTTGCGTGCGTAACAGGGCCAGTCGTCTTTAAAGGCTTCTTTCAGAAGGGTTACGGCGATGCGCCACGGTTCGTGAATGGATTTCTCCCCTCCGGGCAGCAGATAATATGAGAGATGTCCCCTTCGTGTAAAATCGGCCTCATGAGCAACCAGGAATTCTCCTCCCCACGCATGACTATCCGATCCGTATCCGGTGCCGTCCATGGAGAGTCCGATGACTTGACCGGTAATGCCGTGTTCCGCCATGCAGCTGACGATATGGGCATGGTGATGCTGAACGGCGATGATCTCTTCAGCATCTTCCATCTTACGGGCAACCTGCGTGGTGTAATAGCCCGGGTGGAGGTCGCAGGCGACCCGCCGGGGGTGGCACTGGGCGATGTGATACATGAGGTTTGTATTTTCATGCAGGAAATCCCGTGCCTGGGGTGTTTCCAGGTCACCGATGTGGGGGCTCAGGAACGCCATCCTGTCCTTCAGAATACAGATCGTTGTTTTTAACTGGGGCCCCAGAGCCAGGATTTCAGGGTATGTATCCCGGAGCATGAGGGGTTTCGGGGCATATCCCCTTGAGCGTCTCAGCAGGACAGGTTCATCGGCGGCGACCATGGCAATCGAGTCGTCACAGCGGACCAGGATATCCCGGTTATGAACCAGAAAAAAGTCAGCGATATCTTTCAGTCGGGTGACGGCTTCACGGTTGCCGATACAGATAGGTTCGTCCGTCTGGTTGGCGCTGGTCATAACCAGCGCCGTGAATCCCCGTTCGAACAGGAGGTGTTGAATGGGTGTATAGGGGAGCATGATCCCCAGCGTGCCCATCCCGGGTGCAATCCCTTCCGAGACTGGTGTGCCCTTTCTCTTCGCGAGGAGCACGATGGGGCTCTGATATGATTCCAGCAGAGCTCGTTCGGCATCGCTGAGGTGTGTGATCCGTGCTGCATATTCGCTGTCTTTGACCATGATGGCCAGAGGCTTTTCCTCTCGGTACTTGCGTGATCTCAGCCGTTTGACGGCCTTGTCGTTACCGGCATCGACACAGAGGTGAAAACCTCCCAGGCCCTTGATGGCGACGATGGCGCCGCTCAAGAGCTTGTCTCCGGCGGTCTGCAGAGGGTCCGGTGAATCCAGGTGCCTCCCCTTTTCGTCGAGCAGGATCAACCGGGGGCCGCACACAGGACAGGCGGTCGGTTCCGCATGGAACCGCCTGTCCTCAGGGTTTTGGTACTCTTTCAGGCATTCCGGGCACAGGGGAAAACAGGCCATGGAGGTATTGATCCGGTCGTAGGGAATGGCGTTGATGATGGTCATCCGGGGCCCGCAGTTCGTGCAGTTGATAAAGGGATATCGGTATCGGCGGTCAGTGGGATCGAACAGTTCCTGGAGGCACTCGCTGCAGATAGCCACATCTGGGGTGATGTGGAGGTCCGCCGCGCCGTCCACTTCGCTCGCAATGATACGGAATTCTTTATCGTCTTGAACAGGCGCTTCACCCGTGACGAGACTGGTCACATCTGAAAGGGGAGGGAGGTGGTTCCGGACATCCGAGAGGAAGGCGTCAATGGACGGGTCGGTCCCCTCGACTTCCGCCACCACACCGTCGGGCCGATTCTGTACAAACCCCGTCAGGGCGTGGAGCCGGGCTATCCGGTAGATGAAGGGCCGGAACCCCACTCCCTGAACGACACCGGAAAAATGACAACGGACTCTCTTAATCACGGATTCTGCTTTTTATACGCTTCGATCTTATCCTCAAGCCATCGGAACCAGTCTGACAGCCCCGAAGATGTCTTGCATGAAACCTCGAATATGGCAAGATCCTTGTTGCTGACCAGCGCGTCCCTCTTGGCCCGTTCCATATCGAAATCGACATAGGGGATGAGATCCGTCTTGTTGATGATCATCGCCGCGGATTCCTGAAAGATCAGAGGGTATTTTGCCGGTTTATCGGCCCCTTCAGGGGTGCTGAGGATCATGGCCTTGATATTTTCTCCGATCTTGAATTCGGCGGGACAGACCAGATTGCCCACATTTTCAACGATCAGCAGGTCGATCTTATCCAGATCGAAGGAGGGCAGCGTCTCACGAACCATGTTACCGTCGATATGACAGGCCCCTCCCGTGTTGATCTGTACCACGGGAATGCCGAGGACGGCGATCCGGTCGGCATCACAGGTATCCTGAATATCCCCCTCGATGACGGATATGGCGTATTTGTCCTTCAGGGCATCGATCGTCTTTTCCACGAGCGTTGTCTTTCCCGCGCCCGGAGAACTCATGAGGTTGACGACATAGGTCCTGTTTTTATCGAATAAGGCTCGATTGTCCATCGCAATCCGGTCGTTTGCGTCCAACACGTTTTGTACGACATTGATCTTCATTTCTTCCTCCTTGTCTGAACAGTAGAATTAATCTTGATGGTATGCGTAGTAGGCTGCGCAGGTTCCTTCAGAGGATACCATGCAGGGGCCGCCGGGATTCAACGGGGTGCAGACCCGTTTGAACAGGGGACATTCGTTGGGTGCTTTTATCCCCCGCAGAATGTCGCCGCAGCAGCAGCCTTTCATTTCCACGGAATGTATCTCAGGCACTTCGAATTTTTTCAGTGCGTCAAATGCCGCGTAGGGTTCCTTAATGACAAGACCGCTCCGGGGTATGGAGCCGAGTCCCCGCCATTCAGAGTCTCCCGGGTAAAATACGGACATCATGATCTCCCTGGCCCGCGGATTTCCCTCCGGTTTAACCCCGCGGCTGTACTGGATGGCGACGGTTTTCCTGTCTTCGACGATCTGGTTCAGGATCATAAAGATCCCCTCCAGGATATCCACCGGTTCAAAACCCGTAACGACGGCCGCCCTCCCAGCCTCGGTAATCAGTTCATAGGCGCTTGTTCCGATGATGGTACTCACGTGTCCCGGGCAGAGGAATCCATTGATGTTGAGTGCCGGATCGTCTATGAGTGCCTGCAGGGCAGGGGGGATGACCTTGTGGACGGAAAAAACGGAGAAATTGAAAATCCCCCTTTTCTTACAGGTCAGGATGGTGGAAGCGATGGTAGGAGAGGTCGTCTCAAATCCGATACCCATGAAGATGATTTCTTTGTCGGTATGGGTCTGGGCCAGGGAGACACAGTCTATCGCGGAGGCAACCACTCGGACATCCGCACCCGCAGCACGGGTTTTCTGCAGGCTCTTCCCCTGTGAGCCGGGGACCCGTAGCATATCACCGAAGGTGGCGAATATGACGTTTTTTTGTGACGCCAGATGGAGCGCGACATCCACATCGTGGATGGAGGTTACACACACGGGACAACCGGGACCCGATATGAGCCTGATATTTTCAGGCATCATGCCCCGAAATCCGAAACGGCCGATGGCGTTGGTATGACTGCCGCACACCTCCATTATGATTACCGTTTCTTTGATCTGTTCCGACAGTTTCACTATCTTGTCGAGCAGACCTTTTGCTAATGCGGGGTCGCGATATTCATCAATATATTTCATGTGCAAGAATTTCTCTCAACAGGTCGAGCTTTTCTTCCGCCAGTTCTTCGTCGATCCGGTGGATGGCGTAACCGGCATGGGATATGACGTAATCTCCGATCGTTACCTCCTCATCAACCAGATCAAGACAGACCTCCCGCCTGGTACCGCTGATGTCGATGACAGCGAAATTATCCTTGTCAATGGAAATGATCTTGCCGGGAAATCCGATGCACATACAAATCTACTCCTTTATTAATCAACATCCAGCTCAACAATCTTTAGTTCCTCGGTGCCTCCGGTAAGGATCACGTCGTCTCCCGCGCATTGAGGACAGATTGCGGTGTAACTATCTACTTTTACGTTTTTTTCACAGGTCATACAATATATGACGACGGGCAGAATGTCAAATTCAAGGTGCGCCCCGTGCGCCTTCGTTTCTTTGGATAGTACGTGAAACGCGAATTCGAGGGCCTTCGGTTCAATGGAAGACAGTCTGCCGAATGACAGTTTTACGGAATTAACCTTTTCGAAGTTATGCTGTTGAGCGTAGTCTTCGATTATATCCAGGATGGACTGGGTCAATGAAAGTTCATGCATGACCGATCCTCTCCGGAACGATCCCGTGAAGAGACAGTTCCTTGAGAAGCATCTCTTCCATATCTGGAAATTTCTTCCACATCGTTTCGGTCATCTCCAGACAAGTATCGCCATACTCTTCCGGCACGATACACAAAAAGATGACATCCTCCGGTGCCTCTTCGATCAGTTCGGCTTTATAGATTACATCCAGAAAGACGACTTCGTGCGCCGAGGTAGGCGGAGGCATGTGCAGTTCGAGCGCTTCCCGCGTAAAACGATACAAGGACCCGGGTGTATCCTGCAGTTTGATTACATCCACGACGATCAGGTGTTTGCAATTGCCGATCGGATCGAGGAGGGAATAGCCGAGCGTTCCCCCATCGATTGCCTCCACGGTATCCGGCAGACGGTATCTCTCTGAAAACCACCGGATGAAGTGCACCCCAAATCCCTCATCGGAAAGGAGAATGTTACCCAGTCCCAGGATAGTTATGAAATTCTTCTTCTCCATTATTTTAAGTCGAAAAAGGGGGAGATCAGATTCTCTCCCCCCTTCTTTGTGTCAATTCCTACGGTAATAGTTAGGTGTGGCTTTTTTTAAACACCCTGCCGTTGATCATCCCGGATACGATCCCTTCCTTGATAACGGCATCATACCAGAATGCCATGTACACATGAACCACGATAAACGGAATCATGAGCCACATCAGGATATGGTGAATCCATCTGACCATGGCCAGACCGCCCATCATGGTTTCGAAGGGTTTGACCAGCGAATAGATAAAACCGGTCCACCCCGCGTGATATCCGGCTCCGAGCAGAATAAGGCCCGTCAAGACAATCATAAGCAGCAGCAAGAAGAACCCCGCATATGCCAGTGACTGTAAGGGACCATAGAGATATTCATGTTTGGGTCGTTCTCTGGATATGAGCAGGTAGAATTTGACCTGTCTAATAAAATCCTTCACCTCCACCCATGCGAGAAAGTCTTTCCAGTCCGCATGAAAGCGGGAGAAAAACGCCAGGTACACCCGCCAGATAAAGAGGAAGAGCAGCACAACCCCGAAGAAGATGTGCCAAAAGCGTACATCGCCCATGAAGAATTTATCGACCGTTTCTCCCGTGCCGATGCTGAACGGCTCCGCGATGTAAAAACCCGTCACGATCAGAACACCTATAGTAACCGCCGTGGCCCAATGATTTATCCTCATGGGTACGGCCCATTCTTTTTTAGGAACTATTGCTTCCACCGTAACCTCCTTAGGCGACTTTGTATTCCTTCACTTCATTAGTCTTCGGATCTATGATATGGACCGCACAGGCCATACAGGGATCAAAGGAATGAATGGTCCTGAGGATCTCCAGCGGCTGATCGACGTTGGCCATCTTGGTACCGATCAGCGACTCCTCATAGGGCCCTCTCTTGCCGGCCTTGTTCCTCGGTGCGCAGTTCCAGGTCGAGGGGACGACCGCCTGGTAGTTTGATATGACCTTGTTGTCGATCTTGACCCAGTGTCCGAGTGCGCCCCGCGGTACTTCAACCATGCCGCGGCCTTCTCCCTTGTCGGGGACGTCGCAACGCGTCCATGTTCTGGTATCTCCGCCCTTGATCCGTGTTACCAGGTCGTTGATCCATTCTTCCATGTGATCTCCCAGGTACTTCGTTTCCAGTGCGCGCGCCGCCGTTCGACCCAGCGTGGAGAAGAGAACGGTTACGGGCAGACCAGCCGCCTTCAGTGTATTGTCGACCAGACCTTTAATCTCTGTATGTCCTTGTGCATAGGCGACAATGAAACGGGCCAACGGACCAACTTCGTAGGGTTGACCGTCGTACTGCGGTGACTTACACCACGAGTATTTCTCATCACCCTTCAGGTGGGTATTTGAATCAAACCCCGTGTAGTTGGGCTCGGTCTTGCCCTCATAGGGGTGCAGCCCCTCCCCGCCCTTGTACCAGGAGTGGTAAACCTCTTCCGTGATCTTCTTTTCATCCAGCGCAAGGGGATTAGCGATGTCGCCGGCCCTGACCAGGCCTCTGGGGAAGAGCAGCGTATGTCCGTCATCATCGAGTTCGAAGCCACCGTAGGCAAGGTAGTTTTTCACCCCGGCCCCGATGCCGGCCGCACCTTCATCTTTGTAGTAAGTCGCGGCAATGAGTACATCCGGGATGTATGCCGTATCGACGAAATTCTTGAATTCTTTCAATCGGAAGAGATACTCGCCGATCCGGTGGACATCGAGTGCGTCCGCCACGGAAGTAATACCGCCCACAACCAGCGTCTGTGGGTGGGGGTTCTTCCCGCCGAAGATGGCCATCATCTGGGCGCCCACCTTGGAGAGCTGTAGGGCATCCAGGTAATGAGATACGATGATCAGATTGGCCTCCGGGGGCAGTTTGTACGAGGCATTGCCCCAGTAGGCATTGGCAAAGGGCCCCAGTCGCCCGGATTTTACGAATTTGGTCAACCGCTCCTGAACCGCCTTGTAATGCGTTTCGGAACAGTTGTACGGATTCGCATGGTACCCCTTTGCCATTTCAACGGCCTTTCGCGGGTCCGCTGAAAGGGCACTGACGATATCCACCCAGTCCAGACCGTGGAGATGGTAAAAATGCATGACATGGTCTGTCAGGTACTGGGCACCGTTAATCAGGTTCCGGACGATCCTCGCAATGGGAGGCGGTTTCACCCCAAAGGCATCTTCACAGGCCATGATGCTTGCCTCGTAATGGGAATAGGTACAGACACCGCAGAAACGCTGTACCATCAGTCCCGCATCCCGGGGATCTCTGCCCTTCAGGATGGTTTCTATCCCGCGCCACAGGGTGATACTCGACCATGCATCCTTGATGATATTATCATCAACCTCTACTTCTATACGTAAGTGTCCTTCAATCCGTGTAATTGGATCTACAACGATTCGTTTTGACATGCTATTCCTCCTGGGAAGTGTATCCACTCATTTCTGAGGAGATTATTCTTTATCTTGTCCTCTGTGCTTGAGAGCACTCAGACCCGCGTGTGCGGCGATACCTGCCACGGTAACCCCTGTCAGGACGGCACCGATCTTATCCACGGTCTTTTCGCCGCCGCCGATGGTTTTATCTGCGATCGGTTTTTCAAGAGGCGCCATGGTATCCCAGAATCCCGGCTCGGTGCATCCCATACAGCCATGTCCTCCCATGACCGGCCATGAGATACCGTCATTGAATCGGACTTTGCTGCAGTTCGCAAAGGTGTACGGCCCTTTACAGCCGACCTTGTAGAGGCACCAGCCCCTCTGCGCACCGCTGTCTCCCCATTCTTCCACGTATTCTCCTGCGTCATAATGGGGCCTCCGTTCGCAGAAGTCGTGGATTCTCTTGCCGTAGGCCCATATCGGTCTTCCGAGTGAATCCAAGGGGGGAAGTGCGCCGAACATCAGAAAATGGAGTAGAGTTCCTGTAAAATTTGCAGGGTTGGGAGGACATCCGGCTATGTTGACGGTCTTGATACCCAGGGCATCACCGATACCGGCTGCGTCGGTGGGATTCGGTTTTGCGGCCTGCACATTACCGAAGGAGGAGCAACTGCCGATACAGATAACGGCCGCTGCCTTGGAGGTCACTTCCTTGGCAATTTCGAGCCCTGTTTTCCCTTTCGGGCCGAGGGTCAGATATTTTCCATTCATCCCCTTCGGAAGTGCGCCTTCAATGACACAGACGAACTTACCGGCAAAATCTTTCACCGCCTTTTCCAGATTCTCTTCGGCCTGATGTCCCGCTGCCGCCATCAGCGTTTCATGATATTCCAGCGAAATGGTATCGAGAAGAATGCTGTCCACGTTTGGGTATGAAGAACGAAGCAGGGCTTCGCTGCAACCCGTACATTCGGCGAAGTGAAGCCAGACAACCGGGAGTCTGCTGAACTGTTCCGCCGCCTTGGCTACCATGGGACGGAAGATGGGAGACAGCATGAGTGCCGCTGTCGTCATCGATGTCCATTTGATAAAGCTTCTTCTACTGATGCCGCGTTCCTGCAAAAGCGTTTGGAAATCTTCGACCGGTTCAGGCAATGTCTGATCCATCTTTTCCAAATGACCCTTGCAATGCTCCATCAGCTCGCGATATTGTCTGCTGATGGTGTCTTCGTAATTAGATTGTTTGCCCATAATACCCCCTTTTGATAATCTATGAAGTGAATCTCTTTGAGATGTATATGTTGCCTTAATAAGGAATACAGAATAATTTACCACTCCTGAACCTTAACGGCAACAAGTAAATATATGCCTTGTGTGGCATATGTATTTTATGGCACAATGTCAAGGGAAAATGAAATCTCCTCTTATCGTATTATAAAAAATATTCACTGTATCTCTTCAGTTCCATTCAGGAGACTGTGAAAAATGGGCTGCGGGATCAGTGAATCAAAGCTGATGAGAACAGTGACGGCAATGCACCGGCTATATCCGTAACGATTGATTCAATGATACCGGGAAGCTGTTTCGTGAGTGCCGGCGAAAGCGTTCCTCCGAAAGCGACCTCGTCGCCTATCTCTATCCCATATACGGCGGCAAGACGTGGTACCTTAAACCCGCACAGTGAACCGAGTTCCATCAGCTCGAAGATATCCATTCCGTGTGAAGAGAAGAGATGGAGTGTCCCCTGACGGTCACACTCGGAAATTTTTTTCAGTTTACCGATACCGCTGTCATGGGTAGTCATGGCATCGACGATGAAGAGTATATCGTAGCCGATGATCAGGTCGAAGAGAGAAAGGCCGATCATGGTACTCGATGCCACATCCGCATGGGGGATTTTCCCCTCAAGCATCTTCGCGATGGACAACCCCACTCCGTCATTCGAAAGGATGGGATTTCCCATTCCCAGGATAAGTGTCTTCATGGTTTCAACCCCGTCTCATTTCTCTGATTGCACGACCCGCGTGATCCCTGATGGTCACGGCCAGAGGCATTGTTCCGGGAAGGGAATGGGTGGCGCATGCGAGACAGGGATCGTAGGCTCTGAACGCCATTTCAACCATGTTCAGGAACCCCTCCTTTACATCCGGGCCGTGGACAAATTCCTCGGCAGCCTTCTTTACGGACAGGCAGATTGGGGCGGCATTATTCTGCGTGGCCACGATGAGATTCACCTTCGTGAGGACGCCCCTGTCATCGGTTTCATAGTGGTGGAAGAGAGTCCCGCGGGGTGCCTCCACACAGCCCACTCCCTTGTTTTTCAACTTCAGGTTCATGTTTCTGATATCCTTGCTGGTAAGGCGCGGATCATTTGCAATAATCACGTTGTGTTCGGCGGCTTGGAGGGCGCAGATGAGGCGTGCCCAGTGGGTGGCGAGGGTGTGATGCGCCGGTTTGCCTCCCAGGGTCTCGAACATGATCTCGGCTTCCTTCTGAGCGAGCGGTGTCTGCATCCCATCGGCCACGTTCAGTCTTGCAAGGGGGGCGACACGGTACAGCGAGGTGCCGTCTCCGTCCTTCAATCCATGCCAGCCCAATGGTCGTAAATGGTTGAGCCTGATGTACGTCCATGGTTCAACCCATTCGCCGATATACTGGTCATAATCCGAAGGATCGAACCGCGCATACTCTTTACCATCGGGATCGACAACCTTGACCTTTCCGTCGTAGAAGGTTACCCGGTCGTTTTCATCCACCAGAGCCATGTAGTACGTCTTCAGTTTGTAGGCGTCGTGGAGGATCAGATCCAGATACGACGGGTTCGCCAGGACGACGTCTTTGAAGAGCTGGATGGCGAACTGAGCAAAGTCGAGGGAAAAGTAAGCCGTTTCCTTCACCCAGGTACGGTCCTCCTCGGTAAACCCTCTCGGTACGCCGCCGGGCAACCCTCCTTCCGGATGGGGGGCCTTCGAGAAGATGTGCCGGATGATATCCCTGTTTCTCTTTCTCACCTCGATGACCTTGAGCCCGATCTCCTTGCCTACCTTGCCGATGACACCCAGGATATTTCTCTCTTTGGGATCGGCATCCGGGCCGACTACAAAATCGGGGGCGGCGAGAAAGAAGAAATGGATGTAATGATCTTCAAGATAGAAGGCGTTGTATTCGAGCTCTCTGATCAGTCGAGCGGCCGGTGTGGGCTCGACGCTATACAGGTCATCGAGTGCCTTGGTTGAAGCCATATGATGGGCCGACGGGCATACGCCGCAGATATTCGGGACGATTCTCGGCATCTCTTCGGCCGGTCTCCCGAGGCAGAAACGCTCAAAACCGCGAAGTTCTGTAACCTGCCAGTAGGCATCTTTAACATTGCCCTGTTCATCGAGCAGTATATCTATCTTACCATGACCTTCCAGCCTGGTGATCGGATCTATGGTGATTTTTCGTGCCATCTTTATCTCTCCTTATGTAGTGCGCTTCAACGATGAGGATGGAAGGGTGAAGCGGTAGCAGTATCCGGCCAGATCAGGGATGCCGTCGATAGCCCTGCGGGCGTCGTCTTCGCTCTCTGCACTGATAAGAGAGGCAAGACTCGAGATGAACTTTGCGCCCCCATCGTCCACGCCATCAACGGGACCGAAGCAGCCCCGGCAGGGGGTATTCACCCTGATGCATGTTTCGCCGCATCCTGACCGGGTGGCCGGTCCGAAGCAGAGGATACCCTGTGCCAGGAAACACAGATCATCGTCCGCTTCGATCTCGTGTACCCTTTTGAACTCGGAGATCTCCAGCCGCGTTGGTTTTGATGTGTTCCGGGGACACATGTCACAGAGCGGTTTGCCGGGTGCGAGGGTTGCACCTCTGGGGGGTAGTTTATCTTCCAGGACGGCGAAGATCGCGTTTGCGATCAGATCAGGGGGGGGCGGACATCCCGGCAGGTAATAATCCACGGCAATGATATCGTCGACCGGATACACTCGTTCATAAAACCGAGGCAGGGTGAGCGTGTTTCCGTTTACAGTTATTTCCGGCTGCGGTCTGTTGTTGTTCGGATTTACCACCGTCGGCGCGTCTTTGTAGACCCAATCGAATATGTCCTCTTTTGAACGGAAATTCGCCATGCCAGGAGTACCTCCGAAGCACGCGCAGGCACCGAAAGCCAGCACAATCTGTGATTTTTCTCTCAACACCTTGGCCATCTCTTCCTGTTCCGAATTTCGAATGGAACCGTTGAGAATGGAAAGGGCGATCTCACCCTTTTCCATCTTCCTGATGCTTTCATATTTGAAGTCCAATGCAACCGGCCAAAGTACGATATCCACCGCATCGGCAACCGTCAGGATGACTTCATTCAGGTCCACGATGGCTTCGTCACAGCCGCCGCAAGCTGTCATCCAGTAAATAGCTACCTTGGGTTTGTCTGCCATAATATCTCCTCCAGTTCTGCCCTATCATACTGATGCAGTTATATGATTCTCCACGACTTATACCGTGGGTAAAAGGGGTCCCAAATCTTTGATTGTCTCTTTCATCTCCTCCATAATAACAGGGATCCGGGAACCGTCCGGGTCCAGGCCGAGTTCAATCCTCAGGCGTCCGGGCTCGATACCGAATTTCTCGAGCGTTTTGTGCAGGAGAAATACCCGTTTTCTGGCCTGGTAATTTCCTGTCTGAAAATGGCATTCCTTATCCGAGCAACCGAGAATAAGCACTCCATCGGCTCCTTCCCTGAAGGCATCGATAACATGCGTGGTATCCACCTGGCCGCTGCAGGTCACCGGAATCAGGTTGTGGATCGTTCCGTTCCAGCCCTCTCCATTCAAATAGCCCCACCCGAACTTACAGGAGAAACATATCAGTTTGGGGGTGAAATCTTTCATCGTATCCTCCTTATGAACAATGAATCGCTCAGAGCGAAGCGTAGACCTTCGTTATCTTATCTTCCATGTCGGAACCGCTCAGTTCTCGTGCGCCGGCCGGACAGGCGGCAACGCACATACCGCATGCCTTGCATTTGAAAATGTCCGTCGTCGATATGAGGTGACCGTCTGCTTCCTTCAACTGTGCTGCATCATAGTTGCAGGTAGCGACGCATATGCCGCAGCCACTGCACAGATTCTCACGGACCACTACCGTCGGGAATTCATCTTGCATTCCTATGGATATGCAGGCCTTGCATGAAGCACAAGGGCCGCAGCACAGGCATCGCCGGGCTTCCTCTATCGCCTCTTTCAGGGTGAATCCTCTTTCATAGAGCTGAAAGTGCAGGCGTTCATCCGCCGGGATCCATTCCACATCGGGCTCCCGCTTGAAATTTTCGTCCTTCAACTGCGGAATCGCGGATCCTTCGAACTGCTTCTTCCTCCCGGCCCTGACGTCTACACCCTTGAGATACCGTTCGATCGACACCGCAGCTTCCTGTCCTTCGTGCATTGCGTCCACCATAAAACCGATTCTTCTCACATCTCCGCCGATAAAGACCCAGTCTTTTGTTGCGCTTTGAAAAGTGAGAGGGTCGACGGTCAACCGGCCGTTTTCATCCAGCAACCCTTCGTTCTGGAGGAATGCTCTGTCGGGTTCCTGACCGACCGTGATAATCAGCACATCTCCATTCAGGGTGATCATATCGCTCGCGTCAAAAGCAGGGTTGAATCTCCCCTTTCCGTCAAAAACCCTGGTACATCTCGGAGATTCTATACCCGTAAATTTTCCGTCTTCACCGAGAATCTTGCTGACCCCGCGTGAGTAGACAATACCGATTCCCTCTTCCCAGGCGCCGTGAATCTCTTCCTCATCGGCAGGAATGCCGTCTTTCAGTGATTTGTCCTCGCACTCAAGGGCGACCACGGTAACTTCTCCCCCCAGTCGCCTCGCCGTACGCGCCACATCAAAGGCAACGTTGCCGCCGCCGATAACGATGACTTTTTTGTTGCCGATATAATCACGAACCAGTATCCCCCGGCTCACTTCGTACAGAAACGTCTGGCCGTATAGTATGTTTTCCAGATCCTGGTTATCGAGCACCTTCCGGTCGAAGGTAAGCACCCGGGGAGCGGATGTACCCTTGGCGATAAAGACAGCTTTGAAACCGTCTCTTTGGAGTTTTCCGAGGGTCAGGGCTTTTTCCCCGACCTTGGTGTTGTATTTTACCTCGATACCGGCGACCCTCAGGATGTTCTCTATCACTCTCTGTAGCACCAGTTTTGGCAGACGGTAGTGGGGAATAAGCCACAGGGCTCCCCCCAGCCGGTTGGTGGCTTCGAAGATGGTTACCCGGTAGCCCTTCTTGCTCAGGTCAAATGCACACATCAACCCTCCCGGCCCCCCACCGACTACCGCCACATTTCCCTTATCCTTGATGACATCGAGTTCTTTCTTATGGTCGAGATGATCCAAATAAGAATCAGACAGAAAACGCTTCAGAAGCCTTCGTCTGATAGCCCCTCCCTTGCTCTGATAGTTGCAGGCCAGTTCGCAAATGCCGCACACAAAGCCGCACACCGGAAAGAGAGGGTTGTTTTCAAACAGGTAATCCCCGATCTGTATCAACCCTGCTTTGGCTTCTTCGGGGTCTCCCGGTAGCAGAGACATAAGTACGTTTGTTCGCTGGATGTCCTCGTTGATCGGACACCGCTCCTGGCAGGGGGGGAGGAGTTGTTTGACTGCTGGTTCCACACACGCCTCGCCAAGATTCATTGTTTTCCACATTGTGATTCCTCCTCACATTAGGGCTTTCCCAGGTAACAACCAAGTACATTACAGTAAAATTCAGCAATAGTAGTGCCATGAGAGAATCGTTATGGATTTTAGCAAGATAGTTCCACCAAAGATTTTCGTTATATAAGGGGAGGGGGAATATTTCCCCGTCAATGGGTCGTATTGTCCCCTTCAGATACCCTTGTTTGAGAATTTTTCGGGCATCGATCCGGCACCAAGAATGCACCGCAAGGGCAGGAGCGTTTTTCAAGACCCTTATTTTGTGATATGGAACAGGGAATGAAGAACAGGGAATGAAGAACAGGGATATCACTATGACTGAGCCGTCCTATGTAACCCTGCACCGGGAAGGAAAACTTCTCGAATGCCTGGATCGTGCGATTGAGTTAATGCGGGGATGCATTCTCTGTCCCCGGGAATGTTATGCTGATCGACTTTCAGGAGAGACGGGTTTCTGCCGTACGGGGCGAAAGGCCATCGTGGCAAGCACGCATCCCCATTTCGGGGAAGAGGCACCTCTGGTCGGCATGGGAGGATCAGGCACGATCTTCTTCAGTTCCTGTAATCTGCTGTGCACCTTTTGCCAGAATTTTGATATCAGCCATGCCATAACGGGTAATCGGGTAAGACCGGAAGAGCTTGCCACCATGATGCTCGGTTTGCAGCGAAGGGGGTGTCACAATATCAACTTTGTGACGCCAAGCCACGTGGTGCCCCAGATTCTGGAGGGGCTGATTCCGGCCGTAGAGAGGGGTCTCCATATCCCTCTTGTTTATAACACGGGAGGGTATGACAAGGCTGAAACCCTGGAAATGCTCGATGGCATCTTCGATATCTACATGCCCGATTTCAAATTCTGGGATACGAAGTGGGCGGAGCGGTTCTGTGATGCACCGGATTACCGAATCCATGCCATGGCGGCAATTAAAGAAATGCATCGGCAGGTCGGAGATCTCGTGATTGACCGATCGGGAGTTGCCGTAAAGGGTCTGCTTGTACGCCATCTGGTCATGCCGAACGATATGGCCGGTACCGGAGAGATCATGCGTTTTCTGGCGGATGAGATATCCCGAGATACCTATGTCAACATCATGGACCAGTATCACCCCTGCGGAACGGCAATCAACGATCCGGTGATAGGCCGCCGGATCACCGGAGAAGAATTTTCCCGGGCTCTCCGTCTGACAAAATCCAGCGGCCTGCATCGTCTCGATTCGAGGAGCCGACCTGAATAGCAATACGGTTTGAATCCGGACTTCGACAACAGTTCATTTATTCATTCCATTCGTTCTTGATGCCAGCAAGGGGAGAGTTTCTGCTTAACACCTTATGTCAAAAATGGCATAACATATATAAATCATTAGCGAACCCCGATAAAGGTCTTGACAAAGCTCTCCGCATACTATATGAGCTGACCAACGGTCAGTCTTAGCTTTTGTGCCTTAGTTACAATCATAAACTGTTTCACTTTTAAATTATTAATAAAGATCTTGATTAAGGTTGCTGTGTGCCATGTTAACTGACCGACGGTCAGACAAGGGTTTGTGCCTAGGTTGCGATCGAAAGCTGTTTCATTGAAAAATCATAACTACTTGAAGATGCATGCAAAACTACTGCTCTCCGATCCTCTGTTTCTACCGGGTTTTCCCCATGAAAAGAGGACAATGGGTATGGCGGGAAACGGCCGTGCCTTCCGTGATTGAAAAGGAGAACAATCGGGTTACTATTCGTTCGATTAAAACTTGAGGAAGGAGAGCACGTTATGGATGTCAGCAGAAGAGGCTTCTTAAAGATATCCGGTACTGCGCTGGTGGCAAGCGGTATCGGTATCAATTTGAAGCCGGTAGCAGCCCACGCAGAACCTTTAAAGATCAAGTACGCAAAAGAGACCACCACGATCTGCCCTTACTGTGCCGTTGGATGCGGAATCATCGTTTCTACTCGAGATGGGAAGGTCATCAACACGGAAGGGGACCCCGATCATCCTGTAAATCAAGGCTCGCTCTGTAGTAAGGGAGGGTCCATCTACCAGCTTTCCGTTAATAAAAACCGTCTTGAAAGACCCCTCTACCGGGCACCCTATTCCGACAAATGGGAGGAAAAATCCTGGGAATGGATGATCGATAAGATCGCCGAGAACGTCAAAAAAAGCAGGGATGCGAGCTTTACCGCAATAAATGCAAAGGGTCAAGTGGTGAACCGGACCAACGGCATCGCCTCCGTGGGTAGTGCCGCCATGGATAATGAAGAGTGCTTCATCTATCAAAAATTCCTGAGGGGGTTGGGTCTGGTATATATCGAACATCAGGCCCGTATCTGACACTCCGCGACTGTTGCGGCTCTGGCAGAGTCGTTCGGACGCGGTGCGATGACCAATCACTGGATCGATATCCAGTACAGTGATTGTATTTTGATAATGGGCAGCAATGCTGCTTCAAACCATCCGATTTCATTCAAGTATGTGACCAAGGCGATGGAGAGGGGTGCAAAACTGATCAGTGTCGATCCCAGGTTCACTCAGACATCTTCAAAGGCCAACATCTATGCCTCACTGCGATCGGGAAGCGATATCGCCTTCCTGGGCGGTATGATCAACCATATCCTCGAAAACAACCTGATCCAGGAAAAGTATGTCAAGTACTATACTAATGCTCCGTTCTTGGTGAATCCCGACTTCAAATTACCCGGAGATAACAACGGCATATTTTCCGGTCTCAACGGTTCCAAGTATGATAAGACCTCGTGGTCCTTCCAGACGGGTATGGACGGCGTTGTCAAAAAGGACATGAGCCTCAAAGATCCCAACTGTGTGTATCAGCTCATGAAGAGGCATTATTCGCGGTATAATCTGGATATCGTTTCTCGGATCACCGGCACGCCGAAGGAAAAGCTCATCGAAGTCTATAAGGAGTATGCAAAGACCGGTGCGGTGGGAAAAGCGGGAACGATCATGTATGCCATGGGGTGGACCCAGCATACGGTGGGTGTCCAGAATATCAGGACTATGAGCATCATTCAGCTCCTTCTCGGGAATATGGGTGTTACCGGCGGCGGCGTCAATGCCCTCAGAGGCGAATCCAACGTCCAGGGTTCAACTGATCACTGTCTCCTTTACCATATTCTGCCAGGATACCTGCAGACGCCGACGGCATCTCTGCCTTCGCTGGGAGCATACAATGAGAAGAATACACCGAAGACGAAGGAACCGAAAAGCCTGAACTGGTGGAGCAACAAACCGAAATATATAGCCAGCCTATTGAGGGCTCATTACGGTACAAAGACTACCCTTGAGGAGGCATACAACTACTTGCCGAAGCTCGATGACGGCAAGAACTATTCATGGCTGAGTCTCTTCGACGCCATGTACAAGGGGCAGTTCACCGGTTTCTTCGCCTGGGGACAGAACCCCGCCTGCAGCGGTGCCAGCTCCAACAAGACCCGGCAGGCCATGGGGAAGCTCGACTGGATGGTCAACGTCAATATCTTCGACAACGAAACCGGCTCCTTCTGGAAAGGACCCGGAATGGACCCGAAGAAGATCAAAACAGAGGTATTCATGCTTCCCTGCTCCGCTTCGATTGAGAAGGAGGGGTCGATCACCAACAGCGGCCGCTGGATGCAGTGGCGGTATAAAGCAGTCGATTCTCCGGGAGAGGCCATACCTGACGGTGAAATCATCTCGGAACTCTTTTACCGGATCAAGGAGCTGTACGAAAAGGAAGGAGGCCCTCTGAAAGAGGCTTTCACGAAGATGACATGGGATTACGGCCCCAAGGATGTGGACGGCAGGATCCGGCACTTGGATGCCCACTATATCGCCAAGGAGATCAACGGCTACTTCCTTGAAGACAAAGAGATCAAGGGGACGCTGTACAAGAAGGGCACGCTGGTTCCGAGTTTCGCTTTTCTCCAGGACGACGGTTCCACTTCCTCCGGAAATTGGCTCTACTGCAATTCCTATACCGATAAGGGGAACATGGCGGCCAGACGTAATAAAAAGGATAAATCCGGTGTCGGCCTCTATCCCGAATGGGCATGGTGCTGGCCGGTCAACCGCAGGATCATCTATAACGGCGCCTCCGTCGATCCGGAAACGGGGAGACCATGGGACTCAAAACACCCCGTTATCATGTGGGACGGGGGCAAGTGGATCGGCGATGTCCCGGACGGCGTTGCCGCGCCGGGTGCCGGAAGACCTCCTTTCATCATGAAACCCCACGGCGTCGGTTCGATCTTCGGTCCCGGTCTGGCGGACGGACCCTTCCCGGAGCACTATGAGCCTCTGGAAAGTCCCGCCGAGAAAAACGCCCTGTCAAAACAGGTTATCAATCCCACAATCAAACGGTGGGATAAGGATGGAACGGGAACGAATGTGGATGCAAAGGCAAGTTGCGATCCGAAATATCCGATCATCTGTTCGACCTACCGGGTGAGCGAACACTGGCAGACCGGTCTCATGACCAGGTGGTGTCCGTGGCTCGCGGAGATGCAGCCCTCCATGTTTGTAGAGATGGGAACCGAGCTTGCCAAGAATAAGGGAATCAAGAACGGCGAGATCGTTACCGTGAAATCGGTGCGGGGACAGGTCGATGCCGTGGCGATCGTGACGGAACGGTGGAAACCCTTCACTATCGACGGTAATACGGTTCATGAGGTCGGGATTCCATGGCACTACGGCTGGGTTACCACAAAGATGAGGGAATACGTCCATGGCGACAAGAAACCGGAGATCTTCACCTTCGGTGATTCCGCCAACATCGTAACCCCATTCATCGGAGACGCCAATACCATGATTCCGGAAAGTAAGGCATTCATGGTAAATGTGGAAAGGAAGGAGGTGTAAGCCATGTCTGAGAAAATCAAACTCTGTGATCTCTCAAAGTGTACCGGATGCAGGGGATGTCAACTCGCGTGCAAACAGTGGAACCAACTGCCGGCGAAGCAGACCGTCAATATCGGAACATATCAAAATCCTCCTGATCTTCAGCCGAACACCTGGAATGTAGTACGATTTCAAGAAATAGTCGATAATGGCAGAATAGATTGGCTCTTCAGACATGATGCCTGCATGCACTGTACGGACGCAGCCTGTGTGAAGGTTTGCCCGAGTGGCGGTCTGTCTCACACCGAGTACGGAACCGTCGCCCTTGACAACAGCAAGTGTATTGGGTGCAAGGAATGTGTCTCTGCGTGTCCCTTTGAGGTGCCTCGATATGATCCCGAAACCGACAAGGTCCGCAAATGTGATCTTTGTTATTCCAGAATCGACAATGCGATGGAACCGGCCTGCGTCAAAACCTGTCCCACCGGAGCCCTGCGTTTCGGCGATAAGGATGAGATGCTGAGCGTGGCGTACGCGAGGGTCAAGGAACTGGGTGGAGATGCCTCTGTTTATGGAGACACCTTTGTAGGCGGAACACACATGGTATATGTCCTTCCGCGGAGAGCGGGTATCTATGACGGGCTTCCTGAAAAACCGCGGGTTCCGCTTTCTGTGATCGCATGGAAAGACTGGCTCAAACCGCTCAGCCTGCTTGCGGCCGGCGGTGTCCTCGCGGGGTCCTTCTTACATTACATTACCCACGGTCCCAAAGACACCGGTGGCGATGGGGACCAGACACGAACGGAAGGGGGCGAATAACATGAGAAAGGGAATGATAAAAGCATCCGATGGATTTGAGAGGATCGTACACTGGTTCATGGCCATCTCCTGCCTGATCCTTATGATATCCGGTCTGGGGATGATGTTCCATTCGTTCAATTTTCTTGCCATTCCCGTCGGGGGATTAAAAACCCTGAAACTGATCCATAATTTCTCGGGGCTGGTGTTCATCCCGTCACTCTTTCTTGCCATACTGATATGGTGGAAAGAGGCGGGAGTGTTCAAGTTCCCCGAAGATCTGGAGTGGATTATGGTGGCAGGCGGATACCTGTGGCATGTGGATACTGTCCCCGAGACGGGGAAATACAATCCTGGTCAGAAGGCATTCTTCTGGGCGGTGGCACTCTTTGGAATCATCATGATTGTTACCGGGCTGGTCATGTGGTTTCCACTGGGTCTTCCCGTAGAGATGGTTCGATGGATGTACCCGCTGCATGTCTTGGGGTTCCTGGTTATATTCCCTTTTTTCTTCGTCCATCTTTACCTGGGTACCGTCGGTGTTCCCGGTTCCGTGTCCGCCATCCTGACGGGATGGGTCACACGATCCTGGGCTAAAAAACAGTGCCCGAAATGGTTGAAAGAAATGGAAGAGACGGGGAAGCTGGAAGTTTCAGAGTAGGAACGGGATCTGAGCCGAGTATCCGCGGCATGACCTGACAATGATGAAAGGGGCTGTTCAGTAGAGAACGGCCCCTTTTTTTGCTGGGGAAGAATTTCTTGAATTTGCAAAAAAAAGAATATATAGGGGGCTTTCGTTTTACTATACCGGAAGAGGTGAACTATGGCAGAACTGCTGAAGGATACCCTTAAAACCATCAATTGTTACAGGAACATGAATCCCCATTACGAAGAACTGCTCAATATCCTTGAAGAGGTAATGATCCTGAGGGAACAGTACCGCCGCAAAGTGAGTGGAGATATCTTTACGGTGGATGAATCGCTCATCGAGAAAAAGATTGCCGGGGGATTGCCCCTTGTAGACTTTCCCGATGGAATATTCGACCTTGACGAACCAAGGGAATATTTTATTGCCCTGCTGGAGATTGCAAATACGAGGGCCCTGGAGGAGACGGACGAAATAATACAAAGTATGAATGAGGGAACGATGGACTACCGGGAAATGGTCCGCAGATCTTTCATGTACCAAGAGGATGAGGCCGAATCGGATGCCGACAGCGAAGGCGTCTTTGATTTGCTGGGATTCCTTGTCGAGGAGAGTCTCAGACCGGCACTGGAGATTATTGCAACAAAGTATGGAGATATTATCAAGAGATCATCGTGGTCCGAAGGATATTGTCCCATATGTGGCAGGGAACCCAAAATATCCGAACTCAGAGAAGAAGAGGGGAAAAGGTTCCTCTTCTGCAGTCAGTGTGGCTTTGAATGGCAATTCAAACGTATTAAATGTCCCTTCTGCGGGAATGAGGATCAACAGACCCTTGCCTACTTCACGGTCGAAGATGAAGAAAAGTATCGTGTCGATGTGTGCAATGTCTGCAATAAGTATATAAAGGCGGTGGACTCAAGAAAAACCAAGAGAAAACCCAACCTCGATGTTGAGGATATTGCAACGCTGCACCTGGACATCCTTGCAGATGAAGAGGGGTACGAATAAGATATCTTCGGCGGCCGATATGCACCTCATCTCTGATCTGCGGATATCGGCCACCGATCATCACAGCATATGAAAGACTCCGATATAATACCGATAATCGAAGCCCTCAAGAAAGACCTCGCCTCAAAGAAGCTCCCCATTGTTTCAGAACTTGCCGAAAAGAAAGGCACCCCCTTTCAGATTCTCGTCTCCACGCTCCTCAGCCTGAGAACCAAGGATGAGGTAACCGAGGTGGCAACCCGCAGACTCTTTGCGCTGGCCTCAACCCCGCAGCAGATGCTGAATCTCTCCCCCGATCTGATTGCCGATACCATCTATCCTGTGGGATTTTACCGGAACAAGGCACAGACGATACTGCATGTCTGCAGGGAGTTGATCGAACGGTACGACTCCCGTGTCCCTGACAGTATCGAAGAACTGCTTACCCTGAAGGGAGTGGGGAGAAAGACCGCCAATCTGGTTGTCACGCTGGGATATGGGGGAGAGGGGATATGCGTGGATACGCATGTCCACAGGATCTCAAACCGCCTGGGATACGTTCAGACAAAGACACCGGATGAAACGGAATATGCCCTGCGAGAAAAGCTACCCAAAAAATACTGGACCGAATATAATACCATCATGGTGGCTTTCGGAAGATCTATCTGTCGCCCGATCTCTCCCTTCTGCAGCGAATGTCCCGTTTCGGCCGCTTGTCAGAAGCGGGGGGTCACGCAAAGCCGATAACAGATTTCCGCCTACAGCTCTATATTCCGGGCGTTTTCGCCAAGATAGAATCTTCCGTCATCGGTAATATTGACTATCTTCTGCGTGACCAACTGCTGCAGTGCCTGCGGTTTGTAGTCCTTGGCTCCGAAGTGGAGAAGACTTTTTCTTTTGACATAAGGGAGGGCTGTGGCAGATTCGGGATCGTACGCATTCCTGGTCTGAAGATCTTTGATGATTGTCCGGCACGCCCCCCTCATTTTCCAGCCAACAATAACCTGTGCCAGGACGAAGGCGGCTATCAGGATAACGACGTATGCTACAATTTTCATAAATCACCTATGTGGGTCCATGTTCGGTAATGAACACGTCCCGGTATATTTTTTATTTCAATGTCCAGATCGTACCTTCCGGCGTATCATGAACGATTATCCCCAGTTCAGAAAGCTCTTTTCTCAGGTTGTCTGATTTTTCCCAGTCACCGGCGGCCCTGGCTTTTGTGCGTTCTTCCATGAGTTTTGCAGCATCTTCGTTGAGCGTTTCCTCTTCGAAATTCATTATGCAAAGGACGGAGTTGATACCATTCATGGTATCAAGAATCATATCTCTTTGCTTGGTGTTGAGCTGCTTCTCGGCCAAGGGGATGTTTATCTTTCTGACAAATTCAAAAAGGCAGGCAAGGGCACCGGAGATATTGAAGTCGTCGTCCATCGCCTCGGTGAAACCCTTCCTGACATCGTAGACGAACTGGTCTGCGTCTGCGCAGCCGTCTCCGGGAGTGTAGCGTATCAGTCTTTGTATGAAACCGCCCAGTCTCCTGATCGTGTTGCCCGCTGTGTCGAGTGCGCCGAATGAAAAGGTCAGCGGTTTTCGGTAGTGCGAGCTGAGGAGAAAATATCGTATTTCTCTTCCCGAGTACCCCCTTTCTTCGAGATCGCTCACGGTGAAGATATTATGTGCGGATCGTGACATTTTCCTGTCTTCCATCATGACAAGTTCTGAGGTGAGCCAGTAGTTCGCAAGGTTTTTCCCGGTGACGGCTTTCCCGATTGCCCTGACATTCTCACAGTGGGGAAATATGATATCGGAGCCGCTTATGTACAGGTCGAAGGTTTCCGCCAGATATTTCATGGAGAGGGCCGCACACTCAAGATGCCAGCTGGGCCTCACATTCCCCCATTTGGTCTTGAAATATATACCTTTCTTTAATTCCGCCAGAGTTGATCTTTTGAGAAGGGTAAAATCAACGGGACTGTCCTTTTCATAGTCATCCTGCTCCACTGTTTTTGAGTGCCGTACGTTTGCCAGATCTATATTTGAGAGGATTCCGTAGTCATCGAGCCGGGATATATCGAAATAGACGGATCTCAGTTTTTCGTAGGCATACCCCTTTTCCACAAGGTTCTCCACCAACTTGATCATGGATTCGACATTCTCGCTCGCTGTCGGGTAGGTGTTGTCATGGCTGATGTTCAGTTTATCCAGGTCGCTAAAAAATATCTCGGAGTGCCTTTTGGTAAAGTCGCCGATATCCATACCGGCCCTGTCGGCGCCACGTATGGATCTGTCGTCCATGTCTATGATGTTGGAGACGTGTTTGACCTTGTATCCTTTAAATTCCAGATACCGGGCTATCATATCGGCCACTACGAAACGACGGTATGTCCCCACGTGGGGGACTTCGTGTACGGTGGGCCCGCTTGAATGCATCAGGATATGGGTTGGCTCTATCGGCCTGAAAGGTTCTCTGGTCTTGGTAAGTATGTTATAGAGGCGAAGAGAAGAATCTTCCCTGTCGGCGAAGAGCGATGTGCTGAGATACTTCTCTCCGCTGTCCGGGCAAATTACCACGATCAATCCCTCTTCCATCTCCCTTGCTTTTTCCAGGGCCACGTGCATTGCAGCTCCGGAGCTCATGCCGACGAATAACCCTTCGGTTCGAGCCAGTACCCGGGCCGTCTCAAAGGCGTCTTCATCCACGATATTGATCTTTTCATCAAGACATGCCCTGTCAAAGATGCCCGGACGGTATGACTCCTTCATATTCTTCAGGCCCTGTATGGTATGACGAAGATAGGGCTCGACGCCTACTATCTGTATATCTTCTTTATATTCCTTGAGCCTCCTTGAAATTCCCATGGCAGTACCGGAGGTACCGAGCGACGCCACTACCATGGTTACCTTATTATCGGTTTGCCGCCAGATTTCTTCGGCTGTTCCGTGGTAGTGGGCAAGGATATTATCTTCGTTGTTATGCTGATCGGGGACAAAATATTTGTCCGGATGCTCCCTCAGCATCTCATAGACCACTTCTATTGCCCCATCGGTACCGAGATGTGCGGGGGTCAGGATTAATTCGGCGCCGAGGGCCTTTAACGTTTTTTTCCGTTCATCACTGGCCGATTCTGAAAGTACAATGGTAATCTTGTATCCCATTGCAGCTGCCACAAGGGCGAGACCGATGCCCGTATTTCCGCTTGAGGCCTCCAGAATTGTCTTTTCTCTGGTAAACTCACCCCGCTCCAATGCCTTCTCTATCATGTAGAGAGCGGTCCTATCCTTTATCGAGCCACCCGGATTGGCCCCCTCCAACTTCGCATAGATCTCCACATTTTTGTTGGGATTCAGATTATGGATCTTCACGATAGGAGTATTGCCGATGAGATCCAGGATATTATGATAACTCTTTTTCATGGTGTTGTATGTGATTGTTTCCCGATCCAATCTCAATGGGTCTGGTTTGTTCCGTGGCAAAAGCCGAACGGTTGGATAGCCTGTCGGGTTTCCGGTGTTAAGAAAAGGGAGAATCCTCTGGATCCCTTGATTGTAAAACGGTCTCTGGTTAATTTATCCATTGAATTTCGGGATGGGGATCTTTACAAAGGGGACACCTTCTTCTTTGAGAATAGCCTCTTCACTTTTTGTTGTGGTTCCTTTTATATTTCTGCTGTCTTCCTCGCCGAAATGTATTTTGAGTGCAACCTCCGCAAATTTGCTGCCCACATCTTCAAAGGTCTTGTCCATATATTCATGAAACATCTGGAGGGCCTTCATGGGGGATATGTTGTTATTGTCCTGGCTTAACTCTTCGGTTTTCTTCCCCATTACCGTAATGGATGAAGGGACCATTTCTATGTTCGAACTTTCGCACACCGGACAGGCGACAAGTTTTTTCTTTTTCTGTTCCTCGAAGGCCGCCCTGTCGTTGAACCACCCTTCAAATATGTGATTATTCTTACATTTCAGATCGTAGATTATCACGCTACCCACTCCTTTTGTATCGGTATACCCCATTTCAATATCATGAACTGTGGCCTGAAACAAGGTCTGACGCAATATTACAGGCACTTTCATTTTTTTATGGACATTTGGGGGTAAATTATATAATCAAAGGCGCTGTCGGGATGTGGCCCAGTCTGGTAGGGCACTGCGTTCGGGACGCAGGAGTCGCGCGTTCAAATCGCGCCATCCCGACCATTATATTAGTAACGTTTCATCCTTTTATCCGATAGCACCCGCCATGGAAAAGATCGGGAGGTACAGGGCAATTATCATTCCTCCCACCACTCCGCCGAGGAACACCATCATGATAGGTTCCAGCAGTGTTGTCAGTGCGCTTACGGCCGCATCAACCTCGGAATCATAGAAATCGGCGATCTTTTCCAGCATGGCATCGAGGGCGCCGGTATTCTCGCCCACGGATATCATAGAGACGACCATGGAAGGAAATATGCCCGCTTCTGACAGGGGTTCCGCTATGGTCTTGCCCTCACTTATGCTTTTTCTGGTCTCCAGAAGGGCATTCTCGACAACCTTGTTACCCGCTGTCTTGCTTACGATCTCTAACCCGTCAAGGATTGGAACGCCGCTGGTCATCATGGTTGAAAGGGTTCTCGAAAATTTTGCCACGGCGACCTTTTTGAGCAGTAGACCAAAGACTGGCAGTTTAAGTGTCATACGGTCTATCCTGAGCCTTCCTCCTTTGGTCTTGTAATATCTTCTGAAGATGAATACGATTAAGATCATGGTACCTATGATGTACAAGATATTGCCCTGAACGAAGCGGCTGGCGTCTACAAGAAATTGTGTGGGACCCGGCAGTGCCGAACCCATGGTTGAAAACATCTCCTCAAAGACGGGGACTACCTTGTACAGGAGCAGAATAACAACGGCTATGGCGACCACGAGCACGACGACCGGGTAGGTCATGGCCCCTTTGACCTTTCTTTTCAGATCCATCGCCTTTTCCATATATGCAGACAGACGGTTGAGAATGACGTCCAGAATTCCGCCTGCTTCACCGGCGGCGATCAGATTGATAAAGAGATCGTCAAATATGTCTGGGTATTTCTGCAGGGTGTCGGAGAGAGAGCTTCCGCCCTCGATATCATCTTTGATGGATTTAATAATCTTTGCAAAGGTCTTGTTTTGTTCCTCTTCACCCAGTAGGTCCAGGCATTGGATGATAGGGAGTCCGGCATTGATCATCGTAGCGAACTGACGTGCGAATACCACAACATCCTTATCCTTGACCTTTTGTTGGAGAAAGGGGATGTTTTCAAAAAGATCCTTAGGTTTTTTCTTGATATTGCCGGGTCTGATGCGCTGACGACGCAGCTGGATTCTTACGGCACTTTCATCGGGGGCCTCCATTTCTCCCTTTTTGGTCTCCCCCTTTTTGGTCGTACCCTCCCACAGGTATACAGGCATGGCTACCCCCTTTTCCCTTTTGGTTTGTTCCGGTTGCGGGTCATTTCATATAGAATAATACCACCGGCTACGGATACATTCAGAGAGTCGATGGTGTTCGTCATGGGTATGGAGATCAGAAGGTCGCACTTTTTCTTGACCAGTGACCGTATCCCCCTGCCTTCACTCCCCATTACGAGACCTGTGTGGCCACTGTAATCAAAATCATGCAGACTTCCTCCGTCGCCGGCATCTGCGCCATATATCCAGAAACCCTCTTCTTTTAATCGGTCGATCGTTCTCGACAGGTTTACCACCCTGACGATCGAAAGGTGCATGGCCGCCCCCGCCGAAGCCTTGATGACGGTAGGTGTGACCGATGCCGCGCGATCTTCCGGAATAATAAGGCCGTTCACGCCAAAACAGAGGGCCGTTCGTATAAGTGAACCGAGGTTTTGTGGATCCGTAATGCTGTCAAGTATAAGGATTAAGGAGTTTTCCCGGGATGTGCAATCGGTCAGAACCGTATCGATGTCCACATACCGGTATTCCTCGAATATGCAGATAACACCCTGATGCTGTCTGGTGCCGGCAGTGATATCGAGATAGTTCCTGTCTCTGTAAACGACGGGTATTCCCCGCTGGGTCGCGATGGTAAGAATTTCTCGGATGCCGCCCTGCTTTCCCTCTTTAAGCAGGATAACCTTTTCTATGCTTCCGCCGTTTTTCAGAGCCTCTGCAACCGGATGTATCCCGTAGATTGCCTGCATGGCATTTCCTCTCACCGGAAACCCGGAAATTGGAACGGCAGAGCCCTGAGGAATAGGCGCCCCGCTTTTCCTATGACGCGAGCCCCTTTGAGATTTCCTCACTAATCCTATCTGCTGCAGCCGTGGGATCATCGGCCATTCTTATGGGCCTCCCCACGACGATGTAATCCGCTCCCCTTGAGATAGCATCCCTCGGAGTCAATACCCTTTTCTGGTCATCACCGGTGACGGTATCGCCCAGCCGTATTCCTGGTGTCACGATGATAAAATCCTTCCCGCACGCCTCTCGTATGGGGCCAATATCCTGGGCCGATGCCACAACACCGGGGACGCCTGCGTTCTTCGCCAACACGGCGAGTCTCAGAACAAGTTCCCGTGTAGAGCATTGAACCCCTATCTCTTCCAGGTCAGAATCATCCAGACTTGTAAGGACGGTTACCGCAAGTAACACGGGAGGTTCAATCCCCATGATTCTTGCAGTATTCTTGACGGAATCGACAGCTCGTTCCATCATCTTCCTTCCTCCGAGTGCGTGTATGTTGAACATGGAGATTCCAAGTTTCACCGCAGCCTCGGCTGCCTGCGCGACGGTATTTGGAATATCGTGAAATTTCAGATCAAGGAAGACATTTCCGCCTCTTTCCAATATATGTGAAACAATAGGGGTGCCGAAACGGGTAAATGCCTCTTTCCCCACCTTGAACATCCCCACATGGTCATGTAAGAGATCGACCCACCGTATAGCTTCGTCGATATCTTCTCCCAGATCCAGGGCGAATATCAGTTTGTCACGACTGTTTTTATTCGATGTCTGCATCTTCGATCACAGTTGTATTATCTTTATATTCGATTAGTTCCACATTGTTGGTGGATAGATCGATGAGTTCGGGATGAGCGTATTGCACCTTCCCTTCCGCTATTTCTCTCAAAGCGGTAACGATTTCGCGATTGTTTTTCTTATGACTGATGGGAGTCGCTCCCCTGAGCAACTGCTTTGCCCTTTGTGACGTAAGGTGTGTCAGAGCAAATCTGTTTTTTGCTTTCTCCAGAGAATCCTCTACGGTAACTCTTGCCATGCCTTATATACCTCCGGTTTTTGCAGTTCCTCAGCAACACGATGCGGGAAATCTGCTATTGTTACATATTTACCTGCTAATCACTTACCAATCCCGCTACAAACAGCGGTGTCAGTCTTCTTTATTCAAGGTGATAAAAATTGTCTATCCTGGCATGCTGCCGGGATCTCCTGTTCTTTTCCGCTACATAGATAGATTTCATTATCTCAACAGAATTTTCTATTATATCATTAAATATCACATAATCATACCATTCATTTTCCCGTATCTCTTCCATCGCCCTGGCGAACCGCATCTGTAGGACGGCATCGGTCTCCGAACCGCGGTTTCTCAATCTCTCCTTCAGGATTTCTATGGAGGGAGGCATGACGAAAACGAATACCCCCCCGGGATATTTCGCCTTTACATTTGTGGCCCCTTTCGTATCGATATCGAGTATGATATCATATCCTCTCCGGATCGGGTCTTCTACGTCATGAATCGATGTGCCGTAACAATGACCGTATATTTCCTCCCACTCAAGAAATTCCCCCTTCTCTATCCTGCTCTTGAAATTGTGTACGGATATAAAATGGTAATCTTCCCCATCTCTTTCACTTTTCCGGGGAGGGCGTGTGGTGCAGGACACGGAAAAACGCAGATCGGGGAATGCATTCCTGAGGCTCTTGCATATGGTAGTTTTACCGGCTCCTGAAGGAGCGGATATGACGATAAGGAGGCCCGGTGTTGTATTTTCCATGATATTCAAATTCTGTCGGCTCAACTTTCGAAACCAGAAATGGTCGGTTATTCGATATTCTGGACCTGCTCTCTCAGCTTTGCAAGTTCTGTCTTTATTTCTATCACATTACCGGATATAGCAAGATCGCTGCTCTTGGAACCTATCGTGTTAATTTCCCTGTGCATCTCCTGAAAAAGGAAGTCCATCTTCCTGCCGATGGCGATATCGCTGTTTAGCATGTTGCTAAACTGTTGTATATGGCTTTCAAAGCGCACGAGCTCTTCGGTTATATCGCTTTTTTCGGTCATAATTGCGATTTCCTGGATGAATCTCGATTCGTCGAACTCCACGTCACCCGTCAGTTCTTTGACACTTGCCGTAAGTCTTTCCTGATAATTCGTGACTATCTGAGGAATCCGCAGTCTTAGTTCTGTTATATAATTTTTTATGGTGTCGATACGCGCCACAAAATCCATGTGCAGGATTCTTCCTTCGGTATCCTTCATATGTATCAGAGAATCGATGGAATCGTCCAGCGCCCTGCTTATGGTATCCCATGCCTCTTCGGGATCAATCTCGGCTTCGGAAACATAGATGCCACCCTTCAATCTTACGAGCATATCAAGTGTTATCGTATCCTTGAGATCGAACTTTTCCTTCAGTTCGGTCAGCGTTGCATAATAGTTGTTGATGAGAGGCAGATTCACCACCAGGGTATCTCCTCCGTTGGTTACAGTATCTGAATCTATCCGTATGGTTACCTCGATTCTTCCTCTTGAGATCCTCTCTCCCACCCTTTTCTTGATATTCATCTCAAGGGGGGTGAGGATGGCGGGTAATCGTATGCAGCTCTCAAGGTTTTTATGATTGAGAGATTTGATTTCAACGATCAGTTTTTTTCCTGCAAAAACAGCTTCAGCACTTCCGTAGCCTGTCATGCTTCTTATCATAGATTTTTCTCCTCAGTCGGACAGGACTATATGATATCCTGTATCTGATGCGTTTGTCCCGATGATTCGGGATTGCATAATTTATTGAATCCTTTTCTCAGCCAGTTGCACAGAATATCTTTCTCGAATATTGTTAAACATGGCTATTGTGTTCTCATCTGAATAATCAGGGTAGGTCCATGCAAGTCTCCGGAACGTATGGTTTGTAAATATAAGGGTCAGATCGGCATATATGCCGTCTCTGATGTAGGGCCGGTGTGTGTAAGCCTTCCCTGTGGCAAGAATCAGATGGGCCTTGGATATGTACCCCGGATCTATATTAACAAGTCTGTTTCCGTCTTTTATGAAGGTGTCTTCTATTTTATTAGTGTACAGTTTCATATGGGGGAGCGTATCGGGGGAAACGAGATTCTCAAAGGACACAAACCGTCTGAAGAGGGAAGGGCCAAACTCCTTTGTGTAGTAATCGGTGTATGCAAAGGGTATCAAGGCACTTATGTAATCTATATCCCCGAATTCCTCCGACAGGGCTATGATGGCTCCGTTCAGAGTGTCTCTGTTTCCGGAAAATACACTGGATATCCTTTTGACCCTTTCGGGGAGGGCTGGTTTGCTCATAGCGCTTTTTTCAGTTCATCCTGGTAGACCGGAGCCGTACCCACCTTGCCGACAGCAATACCGGCTGCATGATTGGCCAGAACCGAGGCCTCTTTCAGTGTTGCTCCCGCCGCAATGCTCAGAGCACAGACCCCTATGACCGTATCGCCTGCTCCTGTCACATCGAATACCTCTCTGGCGACAGTGGGGATATGGGTAACCCCGCCATCGTGTTCGAAGAGGCTCATTCCCTCTTCACCCCTCGTAATCAGCACGGCCCCGAAATCGAATTCTTTGATAAGAGTCTTGCAGCCTTTTGTAATATCGTCGTTGTTTTCAAGTTCCGTTCCGAGGGCCCGCTCCGTTTCCTGGTGATTGGGTGTAATCAGATCACACCCGCGATAGAGGGAAAAATCGCTCTGTTTGGGATCGATACACAGGATTATTCCCCGTTCGGAGGTTATCTTCCTTAGTTCCCTGATGAGTTCTTTTGAAAAGACTCCCTTATGATAATCCGAGATAATGACCGCACCCAGGTCGTTCTGTATCGATTCTATGTACTCCAGCATCCCCTGGAGACTATCCTGTGTAACGGGACTTTGATCTTCTCTGTCAAACCTGACCACCTGTTGGTTGTGTGCGATAACCCGCGTTTTTAATATGGTGGGGCGGTCATGTTCCACGATGACTCCCGCCGTATCGATCTTCATCTCTTTCAGCCTGCCTATGATCCATCTACCCATGTCGTCCGATCCGACAATACCGGAAACGGCGACTTTCCCTCCCATGGAGAACACATTGTTCAGCACATTGGCACAACCACCCAGGAGGAGGTTTTCAGATGTAACCTTTACCACCGGTACCGGAGCCTCAGGAGAGATGCGGGATACCTTTCCCCAGATAAACTGGTCGACCATAATGTCGCCCACAACCAGCACCTTCGAATCACTAAACCGGCTTATGATCTCGAGAGCCCGTTTCCTGCTTATGATACCTTTTACCATCCAGCGTTTCTCATTTCTGATGATGCCGCAGGCAACACGGCGATCTCTTCATCGCAACATGTACCTGTCAGCCGTTTCCAAGTAACAAATCATGCTATTATTATAGAGTTTTTTTGTCAATCCTTTTTCTAAATCCTTGACTAAATATGGAAAAGGATATAGTTAGGAATGCTTTATGTTTAAGGAGTTGTCTGATGGACGAGAAGAATGAGCTGCTGAAGAAGAGAAAAGAAAAGATGCAATCCCTCATGGACATGGGGGTTGATCTGTATCCGAACGATGCGAAGGTGACCGCCACTACAGGGTCTGTCATCAGCCGGTTCGGCACTATGGAGAATGAGGAGCTTGCAGAGACCAAAGAGAAATTTGCGCTGGCTGGAAGGCTGATGGCGGTACGAAACTTCGGAAAGGCTGCATTCATTAGTATTCAGGACAGAGAGGGCAGGATACAGGGGTACATAGCGCGGGATAAAATAGGAAAAGATCCGTACACGGTTTTCAAGAAACTCGATGTGGGAGATATCGTCTTTATCTCAGGAGGTCTCCTGAAAACGAAGACCGGTGAATTGACCGTTGATGCCGATGAGATACGGCTTCTCTCAAAGGCTGTAAGACCGTTACCCGAAAAGTGGCATGGCCTCACCGATGTTGAGGCTCGATATCGGCAGAGACCCCTCGATCTCATTATGAATCCGGGAGTCAAAGAGGTTTTCTACATGCGCAGCAGGATCATAAAGCTGATCCGTGATTTCATGCAGAACAGAGATTTTCTTGAAGTGGAAACACCGATGATGCATCCCATGGCAGGCGGTGCAGTTGCACGGCCCTTCAAGACCTATCACAATACCCTCGATATGGATCTCTATCTGAGGATAGCACCGGAGCTGTACCTGAAACGCCTCATCGTCGGCGGGTTTGAACGGGTTTTTGAGATAAACAGGAATTTCAGGAATGAGGGAATATCAACCTCCCACAATCCCGAGTTTACCATGATGGAATTTTACCAGGCATATGCCACGTACGAGGATCTGATGGAGATGACGGAAGAGATGATAACCTCTGTCGCTTTGGAGATCTTCGGCTCTCTCCAGATTGTGTATCAGGGGACCGAGATTGACCTGAGCCGGCCCTGGCAGCGTTTGACGGTGAAGGAAGCTATTTTGAAATACTCAGACGCCACTCCAGATATGCTGGAAGACCGGGCAAAGGCCGCTCAGTTCGCGATGGATCTCGGGTTGCCTGTTGACGATGAACCGCTGGGGAAGATTATCGTTGCTATCTTCGAAGATGTGGCGGAAAGCAAGCTTATCCAGCCCACATTTGTCACAAGTTATCCGATAGAGGTGTCACCTCTGTCAAGGAAGAGCGCCGGTAATAGCGATTTTACCGATCGTTTTGAGCTGTACATCTATGGAAGGGAACTGGCCAACGCCTTTTCAGAACTGAACGACCCGGAGGACCAGAGGAACAGATTTGCCATGCAGTTGAAGGAGCGTGAGGCGGGAGACCAGGAAGCTCATGAAATGGATGAAGATTACATCAACGCTCTGGAGTATGGAATGCCTCCGACGGCGGGTGAGGGGATAGGGATTGACCGGCTTGTCATGCTCTTCACCGATTCCCCGTCCATACGGGACGTGATACTCTTTCCGCACATGAGATCCAAAAGGGATGTACGGTAACAAACTGCTTGATCAACGGGTTTTCACAGTATGGCGTATGAATTCTTTATAGGCCTCCGGTATCTCAGGGCAAAGAGAAAGCAGGCATTCATATCGGTCAATACCTTTATCTCTGTGGCGGGAGTTTTCCTGGGGGTTGCCGCTCTCATCATTGTGCTGTCCGTGATGAACGGTTTTGAGATTGAACTCCGTGATAAGATACTGGGCATCAATTCCCATATTGTCCTTATGGAATACAGCGGGGGAATGGAAAATCCTGAGCGGGTCATGGAGGAACTCAAGACGATTGACGGTATTGTCGCCTCCACCCCTTTTATCTATGGTCAGGCCATGATGAAGAATGAGGGGAGAGCCGTCGGTGCGATTCTGCGCGGTATGTCGACCGAAACGTCCGCCGATGTCATCAATCTCGGGAAGATAATCGAAGGGGACATCGGGTATCTCTCCGGCAGAGGAAACGATGCCGGTTTGCCCGGTGTCGTCATAGGAAAGGAACTGGCTCAGAATCTGGGACTGGTACTCTTTGACACCGTGGAGATAGTACTCCCTATGGGAATCTCCACCCCCATGGGAGTGGTGCCCAAGATTAAGAAGTTCAGCGTCGTTGGTATCTTCGAATCGGGTTCATATGAGTATGACTCGTCACTTGCCTTTGTGTCGCTTGAAGACTGCAAACAGTTCCTCGATATGCACGATGAGGTCACCGGGATAGAAATAAAGGTAACCGATATCTTCAGCGCAAACAAGATCGCGAAAGCCATTGAAGAGAAGCTGGGGTATCCGTACTGGGCACGAAGCTGGATGGTGATGAACAAGAATCTCTTCTCGGCCCTTAAGCTTGAACGGAGGGTCATGTTTATCATCCTCAGTCTGGTTGTGCTTGTCGCCGCCTTTAATATCATAACCACATTGATCATGACGGTTATGGAAAAAGCAAAGGATATTGCCATATTGAAATCAATGGGTGCCACGGGGAGAGGCATCATGAAGATATTCATGATAGAGGGGATCGTTATCGGCGCAATCGGCACGGTTTTGGGCTGTATCACCGGGATCACTGTTGCACTGAATCTTGCGTGGTTGAGCCGGTCGATTGAAGACCTCTTCCACTTCAAAATCCTCCCGAAGGGGGTCTATTACCTGAACGATATTCCTTCCCAAATAAATTGCCAGGATGTCATTGTGATAGTAATTGCCGCATTGCTTTTAAGCTTTCTCGCGGCAATCTATCCGTCATGGAGGGCGTCAAAACTGGACCCTGCTGAGGCGCTGAGGTATGAATAAGGGGCAGGTAGGGTGACATGATAGAAATCCAAGGGCTGACCAAGACCTTTATAAAGAACGGAACCCGGATTGAGGTATTGAAAGGCATTGATTGCCGTATTGAGAGGGGAGAATGCCTGGCGATTCTCGGCGCTTCCGGTACGGGGAAAACCACGCTTCTTCAGATTCTCGGGGCGCTTGACCATCCGACTTCCGGACATGTCTTCTTTGACGGTGCGGATATTTTTGCATGGGATGAACCCCGCCGAGCCGAATTCAGAAATAAAAGGATAGGTTTTGTCTTTCAGTCCTATCATCTCCTTCCCGAATTTACCGCCCTTGAAAACACCATCATGCCCGCCCTCATACATGGGATCCCGCGGAGGGACGCTTACAGGAGAGGGGAGATTGTCTTGACGGAAGTGGGGCTTGGTGATAGGTTGGCTCACAAGCCCGGTGAACTTTCCGGAGGCGAGCAACAAAGGGTTGCCATAGCGAGGGCGATACTGATGAATCCGGATGTAATCCTGGCTGATGAACCGACGGGAAACCTGGATGGGGAAACGGGGGCGAGGATACAGAAGCTGCTTTTAGACCTCGGAAAGGCGGAGAATACCACTCTTATCATTGTCACTCATAACAGATTACTTGCCAATGACATGTCGCGTACTATCAACCTGGCGGATGGGAAGATCCATGACCTGTAAACGTTTGATATATCTTTTTGTCATAACGTTGTTCCTTATATTTCCTTCTTTGGATATCCTTGCCGCTGCTGATTCTCTGCGGGAAAAGGAACGCGCCGAGAGAATTATCGTTTTTCCCTTTGAGATACACAGTAGGAGCGATGCCGGATTACTGCGGGACGAGATAAACGGTAAATTGACGGCCGAGCTGATGCAATCCGAATATATAGAGGTTATCAGGAAAGAAGAACTGGCGGTACTGGCTCGTGAGGAAAATCTGACTGATCGGATGGCTGTTGCCGCAGGTAAGGAAGCAGGTGCCGATTTTATCGTTGTGGGGAGTCTTACCAGGCTGGGTGAGATGGTCAGTGCAGACGTTGGAGTGATCAACATCAATAGTGGTCATCGTTTCAACCTCTTCGCCCAGGGAAAGAATATGGACGTGCTGGTTTCGCAGTTGAAGAATGATATCCTTATGAAGACGCTGGCCGGTCAAAGGATAGCAGAGGTACGCTTCACGGGAAACCTCAGAATCGAAAACGGTGCCATATACAATGTTCTAAAAAGTACAAAGGGCAAACTTTTCTCCCGAGATGATATTTCTTCAGATATAAAAGCTATATACAAGATGGGTTACTTTCAGGATGTTACCGCGAAGGTTACGGATACCCAAGAGGGAAAGGTCATCAATTTTACATTGAAGGAAATGCCGCTGATAACGGATGTCGATATTGAGGGAACCGACGAGTTAAAGAAGGAAGACGTGGAAGGGGTTGTCTTAGTTAAAGAAAAACAGATCCTGAATCTGAACAAATTGAAGGCGGATATAGAAAACATCAAGACCTACTACAAGAATGAAGGATTCCTGAACGCCGATGTCCGGTACCGTATAAATGAAGATCAAAAAGGAGCTCGGGTAGTATTTCAAATAACGGAGAAGGGGAAACTCTTTATACAGAAGATCACCTTTGAGGGAAACAGGGCATATACCGACAAAGAATTGAAAGACCTGATGGAATCCTCGGAGTGGAGTATATTTCATTTTATAACCGATTCCGGTGAGTTCAATGAGCAAAAATTAAAAGAAGACGCCAACAGACTGAGGGTCTTTTACCTGAACAATGGGTATATCAACGCCAAGATCGGCGAACCGGAGATGAACCATGACGAAGAATGGATATATATCACGATACCCATTATTGAAGGGAAACAATTCCGGGTGGGAGACGTAAAAATTACGGGCGATATCCTTTCCGTGCCCCGAACCGAATTAATAACAAAGCTTCGAATTACCGAAAAAGACTATTTTGACAGAGAGGCCATCATTAAGGACATCGATATGCTGACCGAGGCATGCAATAAGGAGGGCTATGCCTATGCCAGTGTCGTTCCGAGAACCGTGTCAAGAAACGAAGAACAGAAGGTCGATATAACCTATGAAATAGACAAGGGCGATCTTGTATATATCAGCAGGATAGACATAACAGGCAATATTACGACGAGGGATAAGGTAATACGCAGGGAACTTGCCACTGTGGAGGGAGACCTCTATGACAGTAGTAAGGTCAAGACGAGCTATATGAAACTGAACAGGCTCAGATATTTTGAAGAGGTGAATTTCCAGACGGAGAAGGGGGCGGATGAGGGGTTCATGGATATCAATGTCCATGTCAAGGAACGAACCACCGGTTTGTTCAGCGTCGGCGCCGGATATAGCGCTGTCGACAATCTCATCTTAACCGCTCAGGTATCCGAGCAAAACCTCTTCGGGCGGGGCCAGATTCTGGGTCTAAGTGCCTATTTCGGATCAAGCAAAACGACCTATAAGCTATCTTTCACCGATCCCTGGCTCTTCGATATGCCCTTATGGGGCAAGTTTGATATCTGGGACATGGAGAAGGAATATGATTCGTACGATCTGGACACGCAGGGTTGCGGTGCCACACTTGGATACCCTCTCTTCGAATATGTAAAGGGTTACTTGGGGTATCAATTAAAAACCGATGACATAACCAATATAGATGATGATGCTTCAAAGTATATCAAGAGCCAGGAGGGGAGAACCACTTCAAGCGGTATGACTCTGTCGCTGTCACGGGATACAACGGACGACATCATGTTTCCCTCAAGAGGTTCCAAAAACAATGTTTCAGTGGAACATACGGGGACAATATTCCAGGGAGATACAAGCTTTACGAAATACTCAGCAACCTCCAATTGGTTCTTTCCTCTCCCGTTGGACACGGTATTAGGAGCCCGTGGAAGAGCCGGTTACATTCAGGCTAATGAGGGAAAAGAGATCCCCGTCTTCGAACGCTTTTATCTCGGAGGAATCAGTTCTCTCAGAGGGTTGAGGGAGATCGGACCTGTGGATTCGGAAGGGGATTGTATCGGCGGTGCGACCATGCTGAACTTCAACGTGGAATTGGTTTTCCCCTTTATCAAAGAGGCAGGCATGAAGGGAGTCATTTTCTATGATACGGGTAATGCATGGAACAGCGGGTATCATTTGGATGACATGAGGCAGACGGCGGGAGCAGGGGTACGCTGGTATTCCCCGATCGGTCCGTTACGACTTGAATGGGGGTATGTCCTCGATAGGAAAGAGGGTGAAACTCCGAGCCGGTGGGAATTTACTATCGGTATGTTTATGTAGTATCCATTTGTACACACATAATATCACAAACTGAAACAAGGGGGATTTTTTATGAAAAAGGCCATATATCTTTTAGTTGTTATCTCTTTCATCGCAGCAAGTGCTTGCTTCGCCGCTGCCGGGGAAATAGCTTTCGTCAATATGAAAGATATTCTTCTCCACTCCGATGCCGGAAAGGCTGCGACCCTGGATCTGAAGAAATTCGTCGAGGATAAGAAGGCAGCAATACAGGAAAAGGAAGAGGCACTGCAAAAACTGAAAGACAATCTGGAAAAGCAACGCGCCATATTGACGGACAGCGCCTATCAGGAGAAAGAGCTCTCCTACCAGAAAGAATACAGGGATTACAAAAGATTTATCGAAGATGCCAATGAAGAGATGAAAACAATGGATCAGGACCTCTCACGAAAGCTGCTTCCCGAAGCGTTGAAGGTGATTAACACCATCGGTGAAAAGGGAGGATATACGGGCATCATGGATATAAGCAGCGCCGGACTTGTCTTCCATTCCAGGGCGAATGATATAACCCAGAAGGTTATAGAGGAATATAACAGGGTGTATAATGCTAGTAAGTAATGGCATGATAAGTTCTGATATATCGTTTAACGGGATCGTTGACAGATAATCGGGAATAACCATGGTAGTTCGAAAGAGACTCAAAGAAATTGCAGCACATGTGGGTGGCACCGTGGTGGGAGATGCCGAGGTGTTTGTATGGAATGTGCGGGGCATAGACGAGGCGGGTGAGGGAGATCTTACCTTCATTTCGAACCCAAAGTACAGGGACAGACTCAAAGAAACCCGTGCATCGGCGATCCTTGTTCCACCGGGCATGAAACACCCCGATAAGAATCTGATTGTCACGGAGAATCCGTATATCGCCATGTCCATGGCCCTTGAGCTTCTATACCCCGAGGAACCTGTTCCACCGGGGATACACGGAAACGCATATATCGAAGAGGATGCGGAGATCGGAGAAGATGTCACCATCTTCCCCGGAGTGTACGTCGGCAAAAGGGCCAAGATAGGCAGGAACGTGGTTCTATACCCCGGTGTTTTTGTGGGGAAAGACGCATCCGTAGGAGAAGATTCCATATTGCACCCGAATGTTGTTGTGTACAAGAGATGCAGGATCGGCAAAAGGGTGATTCTTCATGCGGGAGTCATTATCGGTGCGGACGGGTTCGGTTTTGCGAGCCCCGGGGCCGACAACCGCAAGATACCGCAGGTGGGAATAGTGCAGATCGATGACGATGTTGAAGTCGGGGCGAATACCACGATAGACAGAGGAACATTGGGTAAAACCTGGATAAAGAGAGGAGTTAAGATCGATAACCTGGTTCAGATCGCCCACAATGTGGTCATCGGTGAAAATTCCATAATAGTCGCTCAGGTTGGCGTTTCCGGCAGCACAAAATTGGGTGAGAGCGTACTGGTGGGAGGGCAGGTCGGGCTCATCGGGCATATCACCGTCGGGGACAATGTCATGATAGCAGCCCAGTCTGGTATTCGAGGAGATGTCGCTCCCAACCAGATCGTGTCCGGTTCTCCGCACCTGGAGCACAGCACCTGGTTGAGAATATACGGGTGTCTGCCGAGATTACCTGAGATGCGGAAAACGGTGAACTCTCTATTGAAACGGATAGAGAAACTGGAAGCACAGGTAGCAAGCGGGAAGAAATAATAGGTAGATTCATAAGGAGTAAGATAGATCATGAATATTCACCCCACAGCCATTATATCACCAGGGGCAACTATAGAAGACAACGTTGAGATAGGACCGTATAGTGTTATCGGTTCTAAGGTGCGGATAGGCAGGGGTACGGTTATCGGTCCCCACGCTGTCATAGAGGGTTGCACGGAAATAGGTGACAATTGTCGGATATTTCAGTTTGCTTCCATCGGAGCCGATCCTCAGGATCTCAAATTCGATGGAGAGGAATCAAAGGTGATCATCGGGAAGAACAACACGATACGGGAATTTGTCACGATACACAGTTCAACATCAGCCGATATCGGGATGACCTGTATCGGAGACAATAATTTATTGATGGCGTACTGTCACGTGGCGCATAACTGCTTACTGGGAAACAATATTGTCATGGCGAACGCCGCGAATCTGGCTGGTCATATACACATCGAAGACTTTGCCATGATAGGTGGTTTATCGGGGATTCATCAATTTTCCCGTATCGGTCGACATTCGATTATTGGAGGCGCATCGGCCGTTACACAGGATGTCCCCCCCTATGTGACCGTATCGGGCAACAGGGCAAAACCTCATGGCCTCAATCTGATAGGACTCAAGCGGAGAGGTTTTTCGGAAGAAACAATAGCGGCACTGAAAAAAGCCTATAAGATTGTGTATAGATCTTCCCTGTTACTCGCGGTGGCCCTGGAAAAGGTGAAGACAGAGGTTGACGATCTGCCCGAGGTGCGACATTTTATTGACTTTATAGGAAATTCGAAAAGAGGTATATGCCGATAACGATAAAAATCTGAATACAGGTTGTTCAAAATGTCTGAGAATCAAATAGGCTACAGATAGTATCATCCTATACCTGTATACGATTGTAGACCAACAGCGACTTTGACCGGACTCGGTTGATGCCATCATACCGCAATGGTGAATATACTTTTGCTCTGCGACTGCTTATCACAAAATGTCACCGTATCGACAAACAGGAACGCTGAGTCGGTAGGCGGGTGACAGGGTTCAAAACACGCACGAAGCATAAAGCCTGAGAAGCAATCATGTAACTGTTACAATTTCATCGTGAGCAAACAGGCGGGGAATGATTAGTGGGAGAAAAGAAAAAAATAAAAATTGGTGTGGTGGGTGCCGGTCATCTCGGAACCTATCACCTGCAAAAATACCAAAAGATAGCGGACTGTGAAATTGTATGTGTGGCAGATGTCATTCCGGAACAAGCTATCAAGGCGGCGAAGGAGTATCAATGCAAGGCCCTCTCCGATCATAGGGAGTTAATCGGAAAGGTCGATGCCGCCAGTGTTGCGGTTACTACGAAATCACATTATGAGGTGGCGAGGGATCTTCTCTCCGCAGGAATCGATATACTCCTTGAAAAACCCATATGTGTTACCCTGAAAGAGGCGGATGAACTTATCTCCATTGCCGAAAATACCGGTGCCATATTGCAGGTGGGATTAATAGAGCGGTTCAATCCCGCCATCACGGCGCTGGAGACGGTTATACAAGCACCTCTTTTCATTGAATCTCACCGCCTTCACCCCTTTTTCAATCGGGGGACGGATGTGGATGTCATCCTCGATCTGATGATCCATGATCTCGATATCATATTGCATTTTGTCGATTCTCCCATAAAAGACGTGGAAGCGGTCGGCGTATCCGTTCTTTCCCACAATGTCGATATCAGCAATGCACGGCTTACCTTTCAGAACGGTTGTGTGGCTAATGTCACCGCAAGCAGAGTAACGGGTAAGGTATTGCAGAAAATAAGATTTTTCGGGATTGAAGGGTATCATTCCGTCGATTACAGAAAAAGAGAACTCGTTTCACTAAGGAGAACGGTGAATGACGACGGACATCCGGAAATCGGTCAGAATGATGTGAACATAGAGAATTATGATCCCTTGGAAAGAGAGATCAGGGCATTCGTTCATTCGGTCATCACCAGAGAGGCACCTCTGGTATCCGGCACGGAGAGTAGAAAGTCACTGGATCTGGCTCTTCGCATTATTGATAAAATGAATACCGGACGGGAGATGCTTGTGTGATGTATATAATCGATGTGCAGAGACAGCCCAGTCTTCCCAAATCGAAAGTAGAAGCGTTCATACAAGATATACTCGACGAGTCCTGGTTTATACGGGACATATATCAGATCAGCGATGTGATTGATCATGCACCTTGAACAGGAAAATCCTTATTCCAGTAAAGAGGTAATGCTTGTGGCCGGAGAAGCATCGGGCGACCTTCACGGGTCCAATCTGGTGAAGGCCATGCACCGTATAGACCCCACAATACATTTTTATGGAATCGGAGGAGAAAAGCTGAGAGGGGCGGGAGTTGAGATCGTTGCGAACCTGTCTGAGATGTCCGTTGTAGGACTGACGGAGGTTCTATCCAAACTGGGATTTATTCTGAAGGTCAGACGGAACCTGAAAGAGTTATTACAGAAAAAGAGGCCCGATCTGCTTATCCTCATCGATTATCCCGATTTCAATCTGTCTCTCGCGAAAGAAGCCCGGAAAAACGGTATCAAGGTGTTCTATTACATCAGCCCCCAGGTCTGGGCATGGAGAAGGGGGAGAATATACAGCATTGCCCAATGTGTAGACCGGATGGCGGTTATTCTTCCCTTTGAGGCTCCGCTGTATGAGAAGGCCCATTTGGATGTACGGTTCGTGGGACATCCCCTGCTGGATGCGGTAAAGAGGAAGTATACACGCAAGGATGCGTTGAAACGGTTTGACCTGAAAGAGGGGAAAACAACCATCGCGATTCTCCCGGGGAGCAGGGAAGGTGAAGTGAAGAGGCTTCTGCCCGTCATGCTGCAAGCTGCGGAAATTTTGGAAGACAGATTACCGTCCCTTCAATTTGTTCTGCCGCTTGCCGACACACTGGCATACGATTTTGTGGCAGGCATGGTGAACCAATCTTCCGTCGATGTTACGATTATCAGCGATGATGCATATGATCTCATCGGATTATCGGACATTGCCATGGTTGCCTCAGGGACCGCCACCCTGGAAACGGCGCTTCTCGGCACACCGATGATCATCGTATACAAGGTTTCTACCCTGTCGTATCTGATAGGCAGGGCGGTCATCAATATCGATACCATAGGCCTGGCCAACATAATTGCGGGAAAGACCGTGGTGCCCGAGCTTATACAGAGGGATGCAAATCCTGAAGCGATGGCTGACGAAGTATACGATATCCTTATCAACAGGTCGAGGATGGATGCAATGAAGAGGGATTTGCTTGATGTATGCGAAAAGCTGGGTAGCCCCGGAGCGTCTCAAAGAGCTGCGGAGCTGGCGTGTGAGATGATATGAGTATTTATAGACGTCTTCTGAAACTGGCAAAGCCTCATATTGCAAAATTTATTCTGGCAATGCTGTGTATGTTGGTAATGGGGGCTACCGTTTCGGCCCTAGCCTTTCTCGTCAAACCTGCCCTGGATGAGATATTCTTGAAGAAAAATGTAGGCATGCTGAAACTGATTCCCCTCGCGATAATCATTATGTATTTCGTCAAAGGTGCCTGCAGTTACGGACAGACGATATTGATGAATTACATCGGCCAGAGAGTTGTAACTGACCTAAGGCGTGAACTCTACAACCATATTCAGAGGCAGTCTCTCTCCTTCTTCACGAAAAACCCCACCGGTATTCTCATGTCCCGCATTACCAATGATGTCAACTTTATCCAGAGGGCGGTATCGGATGCGATAACAAGTTTCATCAAGGATTCCTTTACATTGATAGGGTTGATCTTTGTGATTTTTTACCGGGATTGGAAATTGGCCATGATAGCGATGTTTGTATTTCCCCTTACGGTCTATCCCATTGCCGCGTTTGGAAGGAAGATGCGCAAGATCGCCACGAAGCGACAGGTTACCATGGGGAGCCTTACCAGTCTTCTCCAGGAGACCATATCGGGTGTACGGATCGTAAAGGCTTTCGGGATGGAAAACCACGAAGCTAAGAAGTTTTCACGGGAAAACGAGAGGCTTTTCAGGCTTTTCATGAAAACCATATCCGTAAAGGCCATATCCACTCCCTTTATGGAATTTCTGGGAGGTCTGGGTGTTTCAGCTATCATATTTTACGGCGGGTATCAGGTTATCAAGGGGGCATCGACACCGGGAACCTTCTTCTCGTTCCTTGCGGCCCTTATTATGCTCTATGAGCCCGTGAAAAGGCTCACCGATGTAAACAATATCGTACAACAGGGAATAGCCGCATGTATACGCGTATTTGCCATAATCGATCTGACACCCGAAATACGGAACAAAGAAAATGCTCTAGCCCTGCCTCGGATCTCGAAAAAGATAGAGATTCAGAACGTAACGTTCAGCTATAACGAGGAGCCCGTTCTGAAGGACATCAATCTGTCCGTCGATGTGGGAGAGGTGGTTGCCTTTGTGGGGATGAGCGGGGGAGGAAAAACCACCCTTGTGAATCTGATACCGAGGTTTTACGATGTGGACGCGGGGAGCATCAAGATAGACGGTTTTGATATACGGGATGTCACGATGGAGTCGCTTCGCGAGCAGATCGGCATCGTTACGCAGCAGACAATCCTCTTCAATGATACCATCAGAAACAATATTGCCTATGGTGACATTACAAAGAACGATGATGATATTATATATGCGGCAAAGATGGCCAATGCCCACCACTTTATTATGAGCCTGCCCGAGGGGTACGACACCGTCATCGGAGAGCAGGGCATGATGCTTTCCGGAGGGGAGCGGCAGAGACTGTCCATAGCCAGAGCGCTGCTCAAGGATGCCCCCATCCTCATACTTGATGAAGCGACATCGTCTCTCGACACCGAGTCCGAAATGGAGGTGCAGGAGGCCCTAGAAAACCTTATGCAGGGAAGAACAACCTTTGTTATAGCCCACAGGCTTTCAACGATAAGCCACGCGGACCGTATCATTGTCATGGTGAACGGGCAGATTGTTGAGGAAGGTACCCACGAATTTCTTTTTTCGAAGAAGGGTGAATATTTCAGGCTGTGTAATTTACAGTTTGGGGAAAATAACAGTTAGAGCGCACACGAAAGCGCGGTGCCCCCTTGGATATGGCTCAGGCGAATAAGGTTGTTACGAAGATATGGAATGACGAAAGCAGATCACTGCTATTTTTTCCGCTTCTGACGGCTTCCGTGATGTATCGCGGTATTGCATCCCTCCGTAATCGCTGCTATGAAACCGGTATATTCCGCACTCAGAAGATGACATGCAAGGTTATCAGCGTGGGGAATATAACCGTGGGAGGCACCGGGAAGACCCCCACAGTTATCATGCTTGCCCATATGCTGAAAAAACATGGGTACAGACCGGCGATCCTGAGCAGAGGATATGGGGGAAAGGGAGAAGGCCGTCCGGGCCTGGTTTCTGACGGTCATGATTTACTGATGGGGCCGGATGAGTCCGGCGATGAACCGCTGCTGATTGCCGAGAGTGTGCCGGATGTTCCGGTCATTATCGGGAAAGAGAGAGCCCTTTCGGGAAAATTGGCTGTCGAGCGCTTTGACGTGGATGTACTGATACTTGACGACGGATTCCAGCATCGCCGTCTGTTCAGAGACGTCGATATTGTGCTGCTCGACAGTGAAAAACCGTTCGGTAACGGCTTTATGCTTCCGCGAGGAAGGCTGCGTGAGCCGCGAAATGCCCTGAAGAGGGCACATATTGCTGTACTGACATCAACCGAAGGAGATGTGATCGTCACGGGATCAGGAATTCAGATTCCTCACATTCCCGTTTTTAGGGGTCGACGGATTCCCGGGAACCTTGTGAGAGGCCGGGAGAAGGACCTCTTTCCTCTCGAATATCTCAGGGGGAAGAAGGTGTGTGCATTTTCGGGCATCGCGGAACCTGACAGTTTCCGAAAGATCCTGGAACCTCTGTGCGGGGATGTTGCCCGGTTCGTTCCCTTCCCGGATCACCATGCGTATGATGAAGGAGAAGTTGCATATATCAAAAAAATATGTGATGACTGCCATGCCCAAGTTATACTGACCACGGAAAAGGACGGCATGAAGTTGGCCAGGTTTCCCGACTTCTTTAGGGATCTGTACCGGCTGAGAATACAAATGGAGATTGTTCCCTCCGGTATGGGATTTGAGGAATGTATCCTCGAACGGTTAGAGATATGAAAAGAGAAACGCTGACAACACGGATAATCTTCTTGATATTCGGGGCCATTCCCCTAACCGTGAGGAGACCCTTATTCAAGTTTCTGCTGATCCTCTTCTATCATTTCTCCGAGAAGCATCGGTTGATAGTGCTCAACAACCTTATACGTGCATTTCCTGAAAAGGATCTGCCGGAACTGGAAAAAATCGCCAGAGATTCCTACAGGGGAGTGGGGATCATCGCTGCGGAGTTTTTCGATATCCTCTCCCTAACGAAAGAGAATATGTCCGGCTGGCTTGAATTTGAGGGAGAGGAAAACTATGTGCGGGCGAAAGAAAAGAACAAAGGAATCCTCATGTTCACAGGGCATTTCGGAAACTGGGAGCTTGAGGCGGGAGCCTTCGCCATCCTCTGTCAGCCCTTGAATATTGTATACCGGGTACTCGATAATCCCGTCATCGGAGACATCGTTGACAAGGTGCGGGGCTATAGCGGAAACAGGCTTGTTCCCAAGGGGGGGGCTGTCAGGAAGATACTGGAACTCCTCGAAAAAAACGAGATAATCGGCATCCTGATAGATCAGAATGTTTCGTGGCGTGAAGGCGTATTCGTGAATTTCTTCGGCAGATCCGCATCGACCACCAAGGGTCTTGCAGCCCTGGCGCTCCAGACGGGAGCACCGGTTCTGCCGGGTTTTATATACAGAATGAAAAACGGAAAATACCGGTTTGTTGTCGGGCCGGAGGTCGAGATTTCAAGGACCGGCGATTATGACAGGGATATCTTTGAAAACACTCAACGGTTTACGAAGATTGTCGAAGACACCGTAAGAAGCTATCCCGAACAGTGGTTCTGGCTTCATCAACGGTGGAAAACCAAAGAAACGCAAGTGCCTGCCAACAAGGCAACCAGACTTCAGAAGAATGGGGAATAGTGTCTGCCAGGACTCACCATTCGGGCTGTGAGACGGCGAAACACGGTTTGCACAGATAATGCAGAGTATGCTGAAGGTAAGGAAATCGAGGGACTTCGTTCCCGAAAGGATTGAAAATATACTGGTGAGGGGAACCAACTGGATCGGGGACGTCATTATGAGTCTTCCGGCGGTTTCATCTGTCAGGCGGGCTTTCCCCCAAGCCCGGATAGCCGTCCTGGCAAAGCCCTGGGTGGCGGAAATCTACCGGATCTGCCCCGATGTTGACGATGTCATCGTCTTCCAGAGTCCGGGCATACATGACGGAATAGGTGGAAAGATCAGGCTTGCAAAGCAGCTGAAGAAAGAAAAATTCGATCTGGCCATTCTTCTTCAGAACGCCATAGAGGCCGCTCTTATCGTGTGGCTCGCTCGCATACCCCTGAGGGCGGGATATAACTCCGACTGCCGGGGGTTCTTACTGACCCATTCGGTTCGCAGGACGCAGGAGGTGCGGACCATCCACCAGATCGGTTATTATATCGAGATGGCCAGATCGCTGGGATTGGGGTCATCAGAACGAGTCATTCATATAGCACCGGATGGAGATTATTCCCTGCCGGCGAAAAAGATCCTTGCCGGACATGACATTAAAGAGAAAGAAATACTGATCGGTATGGCTCCGGGGGCCAGCTACGGACCCGCCAAGATGTGGTTCCCGGAGAGATTCGCGGCCGTGGCGGACAGACTCGCGGACGAATTTTCCGCCAGGATCATCCTCTTCGGGAGTCCGGGAGACAGAGAGCGAACGGATCTTATCCAGCAATACTCGAAAAACCCGATTATCAATCTGGCCGGCGAGACAACGCTCAACGAGGTGATCGGGCTGATACGGAAATGCGATCTCTTTATATCCAACGACTCGGGACTGATGCATCTTGCCGGAGCCCTGGACATTCCACTCATTGCCATATTCGGGTCGACGAATCCAGCCACGACATCTCCGGTGGGGGAGAGAAGCATTGTCATCCACAAGGATGTACCCTGCAGTCCTTGTCTTAAAAAGACGTGCCCCACCGATTTCAGGTGCATGGATCTGATCGGGGTGGATGATGTCTGTGATGCGGCGAGGATGCTGCTGAAAAACGGCCATGGATCGAATGTGATGTCGGGGGAACGGTAGCATGAAAAAGCATACCAGGGCGGTATTCCTGGACAGGGACGGAACGATCAATGAAGAAGTCGGCTACCTTGACAGTCTGGAACGGTTGAGAATATTCCCCGCGGCATTTGAGGCCGTGCGGATGATGAATAAGGCAGGAATGAAGGTGGTGGTGGTTACCAACCAATCGGGTGTGGCGCGAGGTTTTTTTGGGGAGGAATTAGTACGGACGGTTCACGAACGAATACATGATGCCTTTGTGAAAGAAGGAGCCCGTATCGATCGATTTTACTATTGTCCTCATCATCCGACGGAAGGAATTGGTACATACCGGATATCATGCAACTGCAGGAAACCGGCTCCGGGGATGCTCATACGGGCATCCGAAGAGTTCGATATCGATCTGACCGCTTCCTATGTGGTTGGAGACATGGCGAAGGATATAGAACTGGCGAACAGTGTCGGGGCCAAGGGGATACTCGTCAGAACGGGCTATGGGGAGAATGTACAGATCTCTGATAGTAAGCCTGTCTATGTCGCGGAAGATATCCTCGCAGCGGCAGAATGGATAGTGAGGGACCTGAACAGGTGAATATCCTTATCGTAAAGCTGAGTGCCATAGGTGATGTGGTACATACGCTTCCGTCCCTTGCAGCGCTCAGAAAGCTGTATCCAAAGGCCCATATCACATGGGTGATAGAAGAGGATTCCTCGGATATCATAATGGGGCATCCCTGTCTCGACAGGGTTATTATTTCTCGCAGAAAAAGCTGGTGGAGAAAACTCAAGAGACTGCACGATGTAAAAACAACCATCGGTGAGATGATGTCATTCGCCGCCACCCTCAGGGACAGACAATATGACCTTGTCATCGATTTTCACGGTTTGCTGAAGAGTGCCCTGATTGTTTTGCTGAGCGGAGGCCGACGGAAGATCGGATACGACAGCATGCAGGAACTTTCCGGTCTTTTTCTGAATGAGAAGATTTATGAGGATATGGAAAAGCATGCCGTGGATCGTTACCTGGACCTTCCGCGCTACCTCGGGGCGGATATTCAAGAGGTTGATTTCGATATTCTCATCGGAGAGGAGAACAGAAAGAGGGTCGGTGCCCTGCTGGAGGAGAACGGCGTCCGAGAAGGTGAACCATTCGTTTCGGTGAACCCTGTGGCGCTCTGGGATACAAAACTGTGGGAGGACGATAAATTTGCCCGGTTGTGCGACAGGATAACGGCAGAGTTGAAGATGAAGGTTGTCTTTACGGGCGGAAGCAACAGGGAAGAAGTGGAGCATATCCGATCACTGATGCACTGTCCTTCCCTTACCCTTGCGGGCAGGACCACCCTCAGGGACCTGGCCTATCTGTATGCGGTGTCGACGCTTGTCATCACCACAGACTCTGGTCCCATGCATATATCGGCGGCTGTTGGTACTCCAACGTTGGCCCTGTTCGGTCCCACCGATCCCGCGCGCACGGGACCCTACGGCGAGGGTCACAGGGTTGTCCGCAGGGATATGTCGTGCAGCCCCTGTTTTTTGAAGCGATGCACAACAAAAAGGTGTATGAAAGAAATATCCGTTGATACGGTATTTGAGGCCGTACAAGGTCAGGTACGAAAAGGGGAAGGTGCATCCGGTTGAGTCTGCAGGGAACCCATGGGTGCCGACCCTTTTACAGGAAGCGCGGCGCGTGATATACAAGCCCCCTCATTGGGGCGAAGACGGAAAGGAACAGACAATGGGGATCCATAAGGAATTGCTGAATATCCTGGCATGCCCAAAATGTAAGGGAGAACTTCGCCTAACCGAGGATGAAAACGGGCTGATATGCGATGCATGCAGACTGCTCTATGAGATCAGGGATGAGATCCCCATACTGCTCATTGACGAGGCAGTTCCCATAGACTGACGATTGTTGACGGGATTACGCCCTCTTCATCTCTCAAACATGGAAGACGGGGTACCGTTTCGATGTTTCGGGGAAGCGCAGTACGTATTCCCCCTGTTTTTACCGGGTATTATGGTAATACTGAGATAGATCTATCAGGGATGTGTTGTGAATCAGGAAAAAGCCTTTGAAAATGTATCGGTCGTCATTATCACACGAAACGAGGAGGATAATATAGGAGATTGCCTCGAAAGTGTGAAGTGGGCGGGCGAGGTGATCGTGGTCGATTCCGGGAGCACGGACGATACTCAGGATGTGTGCAGGCAGTATGGTGTTGCCTTCCATATCGAACCATGGAAGGGATTCTCACAACAGAAGAACAGCGCTATCGAAAAGGCGACGAAACCATGGGTCCTGAGTCTGGATGCGGATGAGCGTGTTACGCTCCCATTGAAAGGGGAGATCGGAGTGATCCTGTCCGATCCGGATAGTAAGGATGGATATTTTATAAAGAGGAAGAATTTTTTTCTCGGCAAGTGGATAAAGCATTGCGGATGGTATCCGGATTATAATCTGAGACTCTTCAGGAGGGGCAAGGGATCGTTCGGCATGAGGGAGGTCCATGAGAGTGTTGATCTTGACGGTCCCGTGGGATATCTCGAAAATCCCATGGAACACCATACCTACAGATCAATCGATGATTTCATGGGACGTCTGGACCGGTATTCGACACTGGCGGCCCGCGAACTGCTGAAAGAGAACAGAAGATACGGGATGCACCATATCATATTCCGTCCCATCTACACCTTTTTCAATATGTATATCATGCGGTTCGGCATTCTCGAAGGATACTACGGTTTTATCCTGTCCGTCTTCTATTCCTTTTATACCTTTTCGAAATACGTCAAGCTTCGCGAACTGCAGGACAACAGATCATGAAAATTGCGCTTGTCAGGGAGAAATATACCGATTTCGGAGGTGCGGAGCGGTATCTCGCAAATCTTGCCGAACATCTGTTGCTGTCGGGACACGAAGTGCACATCTTCGCACATGAATGGAATTCCCGTAATACCGAGGGCACGAAGTGCTCACGGTTTCATGTGCACAAGGTACCGGTTGTCATGGGCCTTTCCGTTCTGAGGGTCATAAGCTTTGCCGTCAATGTGCGCCGTCTGCTGAAACGAGAACGGTTTGACATCATTCACAGTTTTGAGAGGACACTCTATCAGGATGTCTATCGTGCCGGCGACGGGTGTCACAGAGAGTGGCTCTTGCAGAGAAGGTTAATCGATCCTTGGTACAAAACGATATCGATCCGGATCAATCCCCTACACATGGCGCTGCTCGCGATAGAAAGACGGATCTTTACGGAAGGCAACTACCGGATGATCATTGCGAATTCCAAACGCGGAAAAGAGGAGATCATGCATCACTACGGCGTCCCCTCGGAGAGGATAAAGGTTATATACAATGCCGTTGATACGGATCGGTATGCATTGCACGATCCGGAGGGAGACAGGGCGGATATGAGAAGATCTCTCACTATTCCATTACATGATAGAGTCCTCCTATTCGTAGGGTCGGGATTTAGGAGAAAGGGGCTTCGCGCAACAATGCAGGCCCTGGTCGAACTGGATTCCACAATTCGACTGATCGTG